>Ga0194135_10000257_pt1 | contig 30604 bp, 35 predicted proteins | sample LitLau_LLRF_2013_FD_134024 | JGI IMG/M metagenome (GOLD analysis project Ga0194135, IMG submission 134024) | Freshwater sediment microbial communities in response to fracking from North America - Little Laurel Run_MetaG_LLRF_2013 (version 2) | ecosystem: Environmental > Aquatic > Freshwater >... | reverse complement strand
CTTGTCAGCAGAAAGACTTTCGCTGCCGCCTTCTCAGTTTCTCTCAGGACTTTCACCGGTTGGCTTCTTTCCGCTTTCTCCCGGAAGACATTTCTCGCGGCGGCGGCGGGACGACAACATCTCACGGCTCACGGCTTAAAAATAAAATACTATTGACTGACAGACAGGTAGGCTATTATTTGTGGAAATTCATCCAATCACAAATCACCAGCGTTGGTAGTTTCCGTGTCAGTTTCCTATTGCACTCAGATGAGAAATTGCTCGCAGCTGAAGCAGGTAAGGTTCAATTCGCTCTCGTCAATTCACAAAGTTATGACTGGTTGACGCTTGCTTGTCCGAGTTAGTCAACAGTCAACGCTTATACCGACAGACTCATTGCAATTACATTCCCATAAAATCTGCAATGGATTATGAATAATTTATAAGCCAAAGCGCAGATTTTTTTAAGGAAATGCAAATTGGAACGAATTTAGTTTCATCAACGAACTTACAGCAAAAGGCGTAAAATTAGAAATTTCATATAAAGAAAAATACTATAAGACGATACTGCTAACCAGAGAAGAGTTAAATTAAGAAAGATGAAATGAATGCACTTTAGTTGTGGATTTTAGATGCACTTTATCATTTGCATTTCCATCTGCAGTAATAAAAGTGATGAGAAGTTCGTCCGTCGGCGTCAGTCAGGCCGAGAGGAGTGAGTGAGTGGAGCGATATCTTGAATTTTGGAGCCTCATTAGAAAGGGAAAAGGAAGGGCGGGGTTAAAATTTATTTTCAGTCAGTCAATTTTTGATTTTTTGTTTATGTTCTTAAAATTGCTCAGACAAACTTTTTTCGTTTCCTTCTGTTCATGTTCTCGTCTGTCACTCACCAGTCACCAATCTCGTCGTCAGCTGTCTTTCCTCGTCATTCCTGCTGGCTTCTTCACAAGACACAAGACGGAAAGAATTGTGCATATAATAGCCGAAAACTCATCCTTGGCATAACGGAGGAGACACACTTTTGACACATTATGTAAGTTGGGAGGTTGAGCATAACAAACTAAATAAAAACTAAAAATAGCAAGATAAGATCCATACAGAATAGAAGAAGGTGTTCTCTAAAGTCGTTAAGTTCCGCTGCGCTCGCTTGTTCATGTATACCTCTCATGTTTCTTTTGGGTTAATCATTCATAATGTCGTATTCATGCGGGTGGTGTTAAGCAGAATTTAAAATTAACCTTTTGATATTCGTCGTGTTCGTGTGATTGCATTAAGTTTGGTACTCGGCTGGGCTCATTGATTTAGTGTGTGTGTGTGTGTGTGTGTGTGTTGTGTGTACCCTGCGAAATAGAAGCTGCGAACGGTTTAGACTTAATATCATATCATTTGTAAAATAGTGAGGTGGTACGCTCCACCTTTGAGCATGGATCCCCATGCTCGAAGCGCTCCACGACTAGATGCAAGCAATCCGCTGAGATTTTTATTTTTTTATTTTCTAGGTAGGTGATATTTCTTCAACCATTTACTAAAAGTAGTTTGGAATTCTATAAGCGCCGTGCGGAGAGGAAATGAATGCTCCTTGGCGAATATAAATCTTTGCCAAACGTCTTCACGTCCTCCTCACTACTGATACTGAAACACAATCGTTGAAGGAAGACGTGATCAAGGAAGAATGAGGTGTGGACCCTACCTGTGTGAACTGTGAACTTCCAAGGCCTCAGCCACTGAATTTCTAGGAGATTGACTAAATGAATTTCGTTCATTTAACTTCGACTCCCCCTATCGCGTTACAGTTTTACGGTCTTGAAATATTGATGCTGCATTCCCTCCATACAACATAGCTTCATCGACCCTACAAGTCGTCTTGGCCCGTCCTTCCACGGCTACCACCACAACCACTACGACCACTACTCAACTGAAGAGTGAAGTATTAGTGTCTGCCGAGACGCGAGTCTCCTGGTGTGACGACCACAAAGGAAAGGAGACTCCATACTGGTCCTCGCCTTGACTTTCTTTTTTGTCTGAGGAGGGACTGTCACTGATGTTCGTTCACATCCCATTTCACTAATAAATAAAGTGGAGCAACGGCTGCTTTCGGAGATGAGGGTGACAGGAGGAGAGCGCAATTAATAATACAAGACTAGATCCAAAGGCCCGAAAATACAAAGTCCATCCAGAAAACCATATCTCTTTTTCTCACACAAGGATTGAAGACAAGACAGTCGACAGAAAGCAATAAGAAAGAGAAAATTCATCACCCTCACCTGTCCCGTCCCCGCTCGTTCTCCGGTTTCCGTTTTTTTTTAACACGACACCACACATCCTGTGTTATACGGTATGACGATGGATATGAGCACAATTGACTCAAACAGTTCTACAGCTCAGTCTGGCTCTGGTTGGTCTGCCACTGGTGGTGGTGGTGCGTCCACGCTTGGTGCTGGTCGCTGTGGTCCCTTGGAAGTACTTATCAAAGGGCAGTGGCACCGTATTTTGGCTTCCCTTGAAGGGCAGTACCTCTGTCTCAGCCTCTACGAACTTGAGGATCTATCGGCCGGACTTAATGGACACAATGGAGGAACTGGCAGCAACAACGGGACAGGAACTGGCATGTCCAGTGGATCCGGCCAAAGAGGATCCGCCCCCAATACGTTACCATCCAATCCCACCGGAAGTCTGGAAAAGACACAATCATCCGAAGGAGAAACCGAGCCAACCACACCAACCGAAGCACGATTAGTCAGGGTCGTCAAAACGGAAAAGAATGGACTTGGGATATCCATTAAAGGAGGAAAGGAAAACCGAATGCCGATCCTTATATCGAAAATTTTTAAGGTCGGTAAAATCATCATTGAAACTCTTGCGTCATCGCAAAAACTAGTCAGAGAATAATAATAATTATTGTGTGTCATTTATTGGTTGTAGGGAATGGCCGCTGACAAAACTGGGCAGCTATTTGTAGGAGATGCCATCATATCCGTCAATGGTAAGATTTTCAAAATTAAGATGACATTCTATTGTCAACAAATGTCGAACGTGATAATTATCGGGATTTACAGGTGAGGATCTGCGAAACGCTACCCACGATGAAGCAGTGCGAGCTCTGAAACGAGCTGGACAAGTCGTGGATTTGATGGGTATGTCACGATCTACTGTAACCTAGCAATCTTATCATCCTTTCGTGCCTGTTGGGTTGTGTTTGAGATTTACTAAATAATTGCATGTATGGTTTGATTTGTATGAATTTTTTTAGTAAAATACCTGAAGGAAGTGACACCATATTTTCGAAAGGCCTCTCTCCTTGCTGAGCTCGGGTGGGATTTACAGAAAGAATACATGGGAGGTGTGTCAGAGGATTCTCTGCGTCGGATGGCTAACGGCGGAACGAACTATGTAGGACCTCTGCCAGGGCCACCGCCTGACTCGTCCTATTCCCGGTCTGACACTCGCTGTGTACCTCTCACACTTGCCCTCCTTGCCACAAACTTTCGTAACATTGATCCAGGTAAGATCTCACCTGTATTCCCTGATGAATCAGCTTCTATTCTTCTCTCCATTCTGTTTGACTTCCTAAGAACGTAGAACAATGGAGCTCTACTCTCCTGACGGCGTCCATAGTCTGGTCCTAAAGGCCAGGAGTACTGCCCAGGCAAGGATCAATTCATTTTTTTTTATTCGAGTTGGATATTGGGTTTACTGGGGATTCATCCAAACTGATGAATTTCATTTCATTGATCCCAGTGCCAGTCCTGGATTTCCGGCCTAAGCAATACCCTTGCCGAGTCAACGGAATTAGCTTTATTGCGAGCGAATATCTCCGTCGCCGAAGTACTTGAAAGTAAGGCAAGACATATGGGATGGCTCCTCAAAGGAAACAGCGCCGATTCCTCCACCAACAATTCACTCAAGGTTGGCTGGCAATCCTCTTTCTCGTTCTATCCCTCAGCCGCTTCCCCATTTCGTTCGGTTAAATTGTATTTTTGTAGAGTCGGAGCACTTCATCAGACGGAGAAGATGGTTCTACGCACTGGACGCCAACTTTCGTGGTTATAACCGACAAGGAACTCCGCCTGTACAATTCCCCACCTTGGTCATTGGATGCTTGGGCAAATCCTTTTGAAACTTGGCCACTCCTCACAACAAGGTAAGCTTGGAGTTATCATAACTTATTTCCGTTTACAAGAGATTAGTTTATTTTGAGCATAGACGAGTCTCTGCGTTGCATTAGGAAGGACGAATGGTTTCCTCAGTATCTGGGTCTCGAGTCCCGAGTCCTGAGATTTACATTTCGTAATTGAGATTCCAGAGAAAAGCCACGACTTCTGTTGGAGTTGAGTTTTTAATCCGCCAATCTCCTTGACATCTCCGTCTGGCAAAATTCCAATTCTGTAATACGTCCACGTCCTGTGCAGCCAATTTAGTTTGCGTTTGGTCGAGGAGAGGATGTAATTAGAAACTTAGGAGATTCCATCCTCTTAGGATGGATTAATTTTCTGCATGACTTGACTCTACTTTTTCAAATTGACTTTCAGGTTGGTGAATTGCATGAGAGTCTCGTGGGATGGCTCCGCAAGGGAAACAGCGCAAATTTCTCAGACAGTCCACTCAAGGTCGGCGTTCTGCTTTTCTCTTATTATTGATTCCAATCATCCATATATTTACTTTTGCTGAATTGCATTTTGTAGACTCAGAGACTTCCTCACCTTCCAGATCCGAATAGGAACCCCATCAGGAGTTGTCAATGTCCTTTATCGAACAGAAACACAAAAGGACTTGGTCAACTGGGCCCGTAGCATCGTTCAGTCATCACATGATGCGGCAGCTGCGCAGCAGGAACTCTCCTGCAGTAAGAATATGAATCCTCTTCTAAAACATTCGAAGGACGATTCTTGACTCGTTTGAATTCAATGATTTATTAGAAGTCAGCTGGAACAAGCAGTTGTGCCAATTGAAGATCCACTATGACGATGGATTTGTGTTGACCGAAATCCCAAAATCAGAGAGCGAGAAACCGAAAATCCTTTGGCACTACCCGTACAAGCAGCTCCGTTGTTCCTCTGATGATGGGTCTCGGCTCCTCTGGCTGGATTTCGGAACTGAAGATGGTCAAAAGGTAATTTTGACACTTTATCAAATTCATCAGAGATATTATGGCAAATTCTGATAGGGATTTTCCATTGCATAGGAGTTGGATCTCCATGGTTGCCCTAAACCCTTGGTTTTCATCCTTCACACTTTCCTTTCTGCCAAAATGGGAAGACTAGGAGTGGTTGCGTGACGGGAAAGTGAAGATGGAAGTACGGAAGATAAGCGTGCCAAATGACACGGACGGAAATGGATTCTACTTCTACAGAAATTAGTTTCGGTTACCCTAAACTAAATTAATTTCCTCCTGCTTGCCTATTGCCAGCTTCTGGATCAGGGAAATTGTCCGAGTGTTTAGATTACAACGCGAGATGAATGTGCGAGGACGAGCCAAAGGAATACGGCAAGACAGACATATCTGATTGAGTCTGGGACGATCCAAAAGTCTTTCCTCTTCCAAAGAATCTATCAAGAAGTGTAGATCTGAATTAATTAAGCCCATTCCCTTCCCCCAGCCCTCTTCCACAGGCTTCCATGCCCGTTTTTTTGCTAATCAACAAGGCAACTCATTAGTATTAGTAGGATTAAGCTTTCCTCTCCCAGTTTTAGTGAAGACCTCTTTTCTACTTGTCCATCCTTGGGAAATTAAATCAAAACGTAACTCGTGTGCCTTATAATTACACGATAGAAATAATTCCAAACAAATAATTGTCGTGAGCGGATCTTGCATCCATCCACCAGTCAGTCGGTCCTAAATCTCATTGTTCAATTTTCTGTATTAACCATATACCTTTTTTATATATTAAAAATTGATTCGAAACAAAGTCGCATTTCCACTCTGATTTGTTAGCCGATTCAGCAAGCGAGTCGAGGTTGTTGTGGAAGGAGGAGGCCATAGCGCTGCTTCACGATAATCCTTTCTCTGGAGTACTTGTCCTCGGGTGAAAATCGAGCTAGGAAAAGAATGAACTTCAGCAAACTTTTCTTGAATCATCAACACATAACCCAAACGCTGCCTTAAATGACATGATTCCTCGTACGGTGTCGGATGTCATACCTAACCTACTGGATTCTACTTAATTTATTTTACCTGGATGTGCTGAGAGTGTCACGTTTCCACTGGGATCTTCCTTCTGTGGAGCAGAAATGGTAAATACGGAACTTGAGATTTTTAATTGAGGTTGAAGTGGCACTAGTGGCAGTGGCAGCAGTGTGTATCAAATCAAATAAAGTCAATTACCTTGAGAGTGTATACCCTTTGACCTTCTTTATCCAAGTAGTACATGAGATGCATTTCTATGAACGGGGAGTTGGTTATCCAAAACAACGAATCAAGTTTTCTGAATTAATCGATACAATTAAGAAATTAGAGCTCCACCACGTGTGAGTGAGGTGAGTCGGTCGTTGAGTGCGTGTGTGTGTACGTGCGTTTAAACAAATTGGAAGTTATGACTTGAAAACTCCCGCCCACAATTTGAGTCTGCACAAGAAAGGGCGATAAATGCGGCGATAAACTTTTTTGTAAGCGAGAACGAATAAAAAGCAAAAGTGAAGAAAAGGAGGCGAGTGCGGGAAAAGAATTTCCCTCCAACCAATACCAACCACCGATACCGATAAAAAAAGGTTGAGCACAAAAGCAAAAAAGTCAAAAAGTGAAATCAACTGAAAGTGAAATAAAGTTGAACCAATTAATTCATTTACTTTTCTTCTTTCATCGTCATAGGTCAGGGGCCAACGCTAACACAGACCCTTTCCTCTTCAACCCGTCTACCTCTACCTTTGTTAGGAGAAACAGAGTAAGTTAAGTTACTGCATATACTTATTGGACTAGGGCATCCGCATAACTTGCGCCATTTTTTTTTTAAATTTTCTTTACCAAATATATCAATATGATGCAGTTAACACCATGACGTCCACTCAGAGGAAGGACAAGGAGGATGCTGCCACTCCGGCCCTAGTGCCAGCCCAAAGTCTCAAAGCCATCTACGCAAACTGCCTGGAACTCTTTCAAAATAAGGTAAGGTGACGGTAGCATTAATGACCTACATGGACCTGCTTGATTGAGTAGACTAGGGTATGTTGGGTTAGCCGACAATGTAATAAGATTTTTTCTATGTCCCTCCATTGACAGAAAATTACAAGCAGCAATGCGTTCTCGTGTAAGCTACTGGATCATCTACCCCAAATAATTAAAAGCCCTGATTTTGACATCCGTAACATGCAGGTAATAAGGTAGATACGAACCAGTTAGTCATTCAATATAACGAGATTTTCATTTATTGCAGATGGTGGGTCGGACTTTAGAAATGGGAACGAAAATCTATGTCTGCCGTGTAGACTTTACCTACGACATGGTAATGGGCCTGGCTAAGCGAATTGGGGCCAAAGGAAAGGCAATGGAAAGACTTCGCGAGCTTGCTGAACAGCAGCGTCAGGCAGAAGAAGCAGCAGAAGATGCCGAGGAGGGGATGGAACTTGGGGATAACGAATTGGACGAGAACGGGGAGCCCCTGTATCCGAAAGAAAGGAAACCACGAGAGAAGAAGAAACGTCAAGGGCACCATGTAGCTCCAAAAGATAAAATCCGAATTGTGTTCCCTGAGAAAATGGAACAATTTGCGGATAGACAGAGGAGAGTGAAGGACATTTTGAACAAGTTCAAGGAGACTCGACAAACCATTTCGCAAGAGGAGTATGACACAATTACTTGATGTTTACTATTTTTATTTTGCATACATGCTTCATATTTTTCCTTCTTGAATAGATTTGAAATCCGGGGCCGAGTCCGAGAGAAAACGATCAAAGTCAAGGATACAGCAGAACAAATGGCCACTGTTCACAAATTCCCAAAGGCTTTTATCAATGGTAGGTCCCAGTAACAAATTATCACTTTTTAATAAATTAGTTCTAAGTTTGAACTTTCTATAATATTTTTCTAGCTGAGTTTGGTTCACGTATCCAATTTCTCGGGTTTGTCTGGTTTCCAAATAACGTTCCATTTGAACCGAATCTTTACGATACATGGGTATGTCATCTTTGTTTTCCTGATCGTTCCATCAATGTTAAAGTTCTTTCCTTTCCCCGCTGTATATTCTAGGGTCGTCCAAAACAAGCTCCCGTCGTAGCCGACGAAAGTCGTCTCTCGATTGGCGTAGCTCCTCCCGCTCCTGCAGTGGAGAATGGAGGTGTGGTGGAGAACGAACAGGGGGAGTACCAGTTTGATGCAAACGCAGAGGTTGATTATGCAGATGACGGAATGGTGGCTGCCGAACGCTTTGGCTACGCAGGAGATAGCGACGACGAAGAAGAGCAGGGACCCGCACGAATTACGGATTTAGGACAAGTTCGAAACATGTCCGAATTAGCCGAGTTCTATCAAGCTCTCCGAACCATGGGGGCAAACAAGAAAATGGCTTTCAGCTGGGCGGGACCAAATTACTTACGCACACGAGGTGCTGCCAGCTCCTCCCGCCCGGGGACAGGTAATGTTCTGCAAGTTTAAGTTGTTAAAAGATGTCAACGGAACCAGTTTCATGCATTGGATTTTTAATATTTAGCACTAACCTGTCGATCCGATCATCTATTCCTGTTTTTAAACCGGATACGCTTCAAATATTAACTACTAATCTTGTCAATTTTTTGTTTGTTTGTAGCTAATTCGGAAAAGAGAACGCGTACTAGGAAAGAAGTGAAGCCTTTCGAATTCGGGAAAATTGATTGGCGAGATCCCTTGAACCACTACAATCTTACGCCTCCGGATAAGATTGAAATCGATGACAGAACTTTGGAGCGCTGGAGGACGACTAGGAATACCATCCCCTTTGTTGACGGTACATCCGATGAGGTTGGGCCAGATTTCAATTCGGAGGCATACAGTGAGAGTTTCGAATCTACGCCGCAGGATACCAACGACCAGGTGGAGAGAGCGTTGCGCTTTTTTGTCGATCGTAAAAGGAACATCTTGCAACTGTTTGGCCAGCACTATAAAGCGAATCAAGATGCCAGCTTCACTTTCGGAGATGAAATGCCGCTTGATGACGGAGACGAGGTTGGGGAAGCACCGAGATCCCAATTTGAGAACGGGGAGGACTACTGCTCAAAAGTATGTTGAACTGAACGACCATTAAGCCTATTCAGTTCCTCTATTTCAAACCAACAAATACCAGAACTAATTCCTCATTTTTATTTAGTCAATGGAGGAAGCGGGGTTTTCCCAGGGCGACCCAGGAGGGCAAGAGAATCCTCTCATAGGAAATAAAGGCTGTGAGTCTACGACATAATGACGTTGCTTCTCTTTCATCTTATAATTCAATTTTTTTTGTAGTAACTTCATTTTTGAGTTTTTTTCCAACAATGACCAATACGGGAAACACTGATGATTACGAGGATTTTATGGGGGCGGTGAGTTTTCTAGAGTTTTTTTTTTGAGTATTTCTAATTGGGAACACTGGACTTACTCAAACTTACTGTTGCTTTCAGACCGTGGATTCTGAAGGGGTGAAATACGCGAAACAACCGAAACCCATAAACATGAAACTTCTTAAAGGGACAATCATCCGCGTTCTGAAAGAAAAGTTGGAGCTTGACGTACGGCTTTTACCAGTTGAAGATATTTTTCAATAATGCTTCTTGAATCTAAATTACTATTGTCTCACTTTTTTTTTTCATTTGTAGGATCAATACCACTCGACACAGGATGTGGACATGTCTACAGACATGCTGAGCATTATCGCCGAAGTATTCAAAAAGGTGGATGAACGAACTGCAAGGTTCCTTTCAACATCTCTCCTCTTTGTCGCCCTCCTGCACGTCGCAGTCGAGTTACGGCTCTTCCTGGAGAAAACCGACGGTCCGATAGAGAACTTGATCATTATAGCTCGGAGTAAACCTGGGAGCACAGACTCCACATTCCAATGCCAGAGGTAAATGGGATTGACTACTTTGCCCTCCCCGCACTCCCCCAGGCCGCCCCAGTACCCATGGAACAAGATCACGAAAAGGAGAATGAAGTGGCATTAAGGGACGTCGGCGACGAAACAGCGAAAACTGCGGAGGACGACAACGACGGGGACGATGAAGAAGATGTGTTTATGAGACCAGAGGTACGGAATGTACGGAATTAGATTTTCATTTTCATATTACCTTACCTTACCTTCCTAACTCCCAATCTGTCCCAACTTTAGGAAAGCGATTGAAGGAATTCAGTTGCAGTTGCAGAAAGCGAATTCCATTTTATTTCTACGGTAAGAAAGAGAAGGTCTCATCTAGAAAAGGAGGTTTCCCTTACCTTCCAAATTAGTTTCTCTAACTTGAGTTTTAACGTACAAAGTTTTATTTAAGTTGAAAGTGAAACAATTCTGCGCTCTCCTAAACAAAATGATAATTTACCTGTCGTTATTATTATTATAAGTAAGTCACCTCTGCAATCCTGAGTTTAAGTCAAGTTTATTTTATCACATTTCGAAAAAAGAGTGGTGTTGCGTAAGAATTAAAACATTAATCGGTCATTTCGTTAGTGGTTTGGCAAGTTTGGTAGCAATAGAGAGAATTATTTCTGGTTCATTTGGAGTTCTTGGATGGAAGGGATGAGGGCGGCAATGAATCGGTTGAGATCTGCTGCTCTGCTATTGGCTGCCTCCATGACCTCTTCATGGTTGGCCTCCTGCTCAACGTCGTACTCCATGATGCACTCATTGGTGATGAGAGAGAAGGAGAAACATCGGATTCCGCAGTGGCGGGCTACGATTACTTCCGGAATCGTACTCATGCCTGGAAAATCAAGGAATTTGGGCTGTTGAGAATTCGATGTTGGTCAAAGCGGAGAGGAGCCCTTGAAAGGCCAAAACTTTGCACCTTACCAACTGCATCTGCTCCGAGTGCGCGTATGGCTCGTAATTCTGCCACTGTCTCGTAACTGGGCCCTCCTACCATTGTGTATACACCCTCATGTACCCAGTCGGCCATCCCAAGTTCATTTGCAACTTGTTTAGCTAATTGACGGAGCTTGACGTCATAGGCTGTGTTCAAAGGTGGGAATCGGGGCCCGAATCTAGAGAAGGAGAAAAGAACGGGAAACTTTTAGTTCCAGGGTGTTTTGGACTTGTTCCCGAGTGCGAGGTCAGACTCACCGCTCGTCATTTGGTCCACGGAGGGCAGAATCCCCCGACATGCCAGGAAAGTTGAGATGGTCCTTTAGAAACCTAAAAAACGGAAAGGTTCATGTTAGTATGATTTACTGACCGCGCGGGGTCAATTTATCGGTTAAGAAATTTCAGAAGTCACTGACGCCGCGATAGGTTAGAAGGTAGAGAAATAAAATTTTGGAACAGAATTTTGTTTTGGAATGTTGACCTTTGGTACTCCCAGGAGCATCCGGGGAGGCTGCTCAAAGGTCATCTTGTTGTAACTTTTTCCATCGAGACAAACAACTCGTAGAGGTCATAAAATTTCAGGGTTGGAAAAGGAGTGTGGAAATTCCTGATCTCTCAAGATTAAATGGTGGTATTGAAGATTAGATGACAGCTTACATGACGTCCCCGACCTTGTAGTTCGAATTGAGTCCACCGGCTGCGTTCGTGACAATGAGGATTTGGATTCCCATGAGCTTAAAAACTCGGATCGGCATAGTGCATTTGGAGAGGGCGTAGCCTTCATAGAGGTGGAAACGCCCTTTCATGCAGAGGACTGGAACGGAGCCCAATTCCCCCACTACCAACTCACCGCTGTGACCGACCACGGTAGATTCGGGGAAATGGGGGATTTGTTCGTATGGAAACTTATCCGCATTCTCCAAAAGATCGGCAAGACCACCTAAAAACGATTATACCATCAAGTTTGAGGATTTCTTCAAATTAGGCGACAAACTTCCAAATATTTTGTGCTGTAATGGATGATGATCGTATTTTTTTCAGCGAGGAAACCTACCAAGTCCAGAACCGCAGATGATTCCAATCTTTGGCCGATGTTTGGTGTGGTTAAGGATGTAATCGGCGCTTTCCTTAGCGATCTCGTATGTATACGGATTGAGTACACTCCTGGTCTCATCTGCAGTCTTCAGTGGCATTACCTTTGTCACTGTTTTAGTTACCATTTGGCTTTGCATATTTCCGTTATTACAAATTTCCAAATCACCTCCACCATTCGCAAACTTGAGGGAGCTCATTATGAATTCTTAACCGTTGGGGTAAATCTGAAAGAAGAAGAAGCAGGAATGTGATTTATGATCTATTGGGGTATTCTCTCTTTGAAATCGGATAGGCAGTTGAGGAAACCCAATTAATTAATCAATCAACTTACGTTTAAATGCGAACACAAAATTGTTTTAGAATGCGCTCTTTTTTAATGTATGAGCTACAAAAATACTTTAATGTTTTGAGTCTTAGCTCAAGTAACAAAATGAGGATTAGACCTCTCACGCGCCCTCCATTTTATAGCCAATCGCACAGCTTGGAAAGGAAGGAGGAAAATTTTTAATTATTATCCAGCAAGGCGAGCAGGTTCTTATACATTACTCAATACTTAGGTCTTAGGTAGGCCACGGATTAATCTCTATTTCTTCATGAATTTTCATGAATCTTCATGAAAATGATGCAATCCGTTAATCGTGTCGTACGACCCTAGGCCGGCAAGATATTTCAATTCTAAGAAGTTGTAATCTCCGTTAAGTGTGCCATTCAGCATACCCCACAACATCTGTGGATTTGGAAAATCATTATCGGTCGACTGACGTCATCCGCCTCCTCCCTTTGGTCTAAATTATAATTAGTTGGCAATGCTAAAATAAGTAGGAAAACGACGCAGGAGACCATGACCCATGACCCATGGTGTCAAAAGTCCTTTCCGGGCCTTCAACCCCCATTGGCTACTTTTGAATTGAAAAGTGGGTTGGGAATGGATAAAGGTACTTGTGATGCCGAGCTTTATCAAGACACTAACCGACATTCGTGATTGATGGGATGCCAAAAGTTAGGATCAACATCATCGCGCATCAAAATAAAACAACTTGGTTGGGAGTGTTTGCGAGGAAGCATCTTCTGTCAAAAGATGAAAAGTCAAAAGGGATACACTGTCACTGTCATCCATATCCATCGCACAGTTTAATCACTTTCAGAGGTTAGACGAAAAACACCATTTCATTTCATTATGTGTGGGACTTAAATGTTATTTTATTACGCAATAAAAACGTATCATAATAGCTAAACGTACAATCTTTATCTTTTCTACTACTACAGAAGCATATAGGATTGAAAATTAGATGGGTTTAATATTTGTTATAGTAGAAAGAGAAACTTTTCATTCTTGATTTTAGTAGAAAAAAAAACCCTAGTCTTGAGAATCGGAACGAACGCTAACATTACCTTCGGGGTTAACAACACAAAGTTTATCCGACAGATGATGAGGATGACAGTTGCATCTATTTTAGACAATACTTGCATAAGAGGTTAGATTCTTATGTTGTGTTTATGGCATATGCATCAAGATTGTGGAAGAAAAGCGTTTCTAATAATCCTGCTCGCTCACCCCAGCTTCGAGATGGAGGAAGTAATAAGCTTGGGGTTGTGAAACTTTGACATGAGACCGAGACTAGTAACCGGCTACCAAAAATAGCTCCCGAGAGATTCTGAGCTTAAAGAATCTTCGGGGTTTTTAAGTTTTGTGTATTTTCAATGCATATTGAGGACAGTTGATTTTCAGGATACGGAAGAAGGTAATCCTTGTTCTGCTGCGCCCTTCTAAAAACAAAAGGAAGATTGAACTAGGAGATATTTCTGGATAAACATTTTAGTAAATTCTCCGCGTTTTCATCCAAGCGTTCGTAAATTTGTTCATTCATCGATTTCGGGGCCATCCATGGCGTGTGTCTGAGAGGTCCACCCATACTTTGTTAGATTACCATAGTAAAATTGACTCGTTCTCCGTTAATAATTTAGATGGTGAAAGTCTAATGGGGAGTATCCCTATTAATTAATCCATTCTTGATTAAGCGAAAATGTGAGTATAGTATTAGTTGCCTTTGACGTATTGACTGGAGTGAACGTTAATTCAATTTCGATTGAAATTCAATGTGAGGACAAAGGATGAATAATGGTGAGAAACAGTTTGAATTGGTGCAACAAAAGCACACGTGACTGGCACTCAGTAAGCCCACGTGACACACCTGCCGCCAGTTTCCACGGCGGCGCGGTGGCTAATTCAATACACTTGTTTACATTCTAAAAAAAAAAAAAACAATAGTCATCCTGTTCTTCCGCCTCTGCTGATTTTCGATTTGTTGCTCAATCAATCTTAACAATAATAATTATACGAATACGGTAATACGTACTCCCCGATTTACGTTTTGAATTTTGAACCGCATTCATCCCGACAAAACAAATCACGTTCACTGGTATATACTTGATCCAGTTACTGGAACTCAAGATGAGTGGACGAAGCACTGGTGGAGATGTCGACAGTGACGACCACGACAATGACCAAGAGGAATTTGCAAGTAAAGTTATGGAGCTTTTAGGGGTCCCTGGAGCGGCACTTTCAGGACAGGGTGAAAGCGATACTGAAGAAGTGCACGCCGGTAAGGAAATTTAACCTAATTCTTGGATAATTTTCAACATAAAGCCAGTAGCAGGAGTTATATATGCTCGTGATAAGTAGAGAATGTGTGTTGCCGCTTTCCAGGAGAGCAAGAAAGTACGACTGATGAAGAGAAAGATGAAATTGATGCACCGCTGGAGGAGAAGTTAAATGCGTTGATGAGAGGAATTGAGTCTCCGCGACTTGCCGCTTGTGTTGAGCGCTTCGTCCCTGGTGGAGTGTCGGCTCTGTTTGGAAATGGAAGTGGAGATGCTCAAGGGATCTTTTCACAGAATGAAGAGGAAGAAAGTGATGCACCACCTGCCCATGAATTGGAAGTTATCAAAGAAAATGGAAGTCATGCTCATGTCCTGGATGTTGATGGTGAGACAATCTTGGAGTAAAACGAAATTCCCACTCTTAGCATAGAGAAAGCACGTCAAAAACTTAACCAAGTCCTTCTTGTTTCTAGAAAGTTTTCAGATGGAAGGGGGTAGTGATTTTGGAGCCGTTGGTGGTACTGCTGAGCTGGGGATGCTGATGCATGGATGTGTCTCCGGCCAGGAAGCCGTGAGTGCCGGTCGTGAGATGTCTGACGCGTCAAAGGACATTCCCGGCTTCGGAAGTACGATCGGCGGAGATGGAGACGTTGCGTCCAGTCTCAAGTCCGACGTTGGAGATTGTATGTCGAATCGGAACGGAGAAAGCCCGGTTCCAGTAGAGATGGCGACAACTTTTGGAGTCGGAAGAGAAAGAGCTAAGGAGGCTGCCTCTCCTAATAGCCCGAATTCGGGTGGAGTTGGAGTTGCTCCCAGATCTGAAGAGAAGAAAAAGAAACAGGGCACTTTCACACCAGGCGCTCCACAGCAGTATCCTGCTCCAGACGAAGCTCGAGACCCTACTAAGATTCACCTTCCTTCTCTGGTTGGAAACAAAGGCAATCGTGCTGGAACACCAAGAAGTTTCTCTCCATTAGCATTGAAGACTGCTGGGACTCCTTCCCTGTCAAAATCCGCTTCCTCGCCATCAAAATCTCCTTACTCACCATCGTCGTCAACTGGGAAGGCTCACGTTCCTCGAATTAGGTCAGTCCAGACTGCTCGAAGTTCTCGTCCTGAAGACGACTCACCATTGGCTGCTAGTGGATTGGCCCTTGGGCTCACAACTAAAACCAATCGAACGCCAGACTTTGCTCGACTTCTTAAATCCACGGCAAGTTCAAGTGCTAAGAATACAGTGGGAAGTCCAACAAAACCCTCACCAAGCAAATCACTAGGAGACAATCGTCTTCGTAAATCCATATCTATGGTAAGGGAATTCGTAAATTTTCTTTATTCCCACGAGAAATTGAAAAAGTGCCGTTCTTCAAAATTCTTCCTGCATTTAACAAGAGTATTGCATAATTGAGTAACGCCCGTTAAAAATAACACCTTCTTCGCTCAGGACAGGTTTTGATATTAATTTCTTCGATTTCCACTGATCCTCCTGTTTTATGATTTTTTTTTCTTTGTTGATTTTTTCAATCTTTCCATGCGATGCATCATAAAATGTAAACCTATTCCTCAAATCCAGGGTGGATCAGTGAGTCATCGTCTTCAATGTGTTTATACACGTGCGTATTCCGATCCCGATGTCTGTTCTGTTGTTATGCTCTTTTTTGCGAACTTTATGTGCGAAAGTATTGATCTTCAGATGGTCCTTTCCTTGGCGTTGCGTTCCTTCCTAGAGCCTAGACTCAAATGAGAATAGGCGTCCCACAGTAGTCCTAGCTGGAACAATTTTCTTTTCACTTTTACTTTCTCCAACCTCTTCAATGAACAGGTTTTCTCTCCCACGCTCCTTGAGCTTCGCATGAATGCTCTCAGGAAATAATTCATTTATTTAATTACAGTTTTTTTTATTTCCTGCACAGAATACTATTTTAACTTTGACTTATTTCGTTGTCCAGGGAAAAGTGAATGTTTGCAGATTTCTTTTTGATATTTATAAACAAAATTTATATGCCAGCAGCAGGGCCGATTGAGGATTGAGGAGGACTGAAAGCAACCAAGTTCTCGCACTGTTGCTTTCATCGCTGAACTGGAAGGTTCTAATTTTTCTTCTCTCTCGTTTCGGATATTTCTCGGAAATCAAAGTTCATTGACCGCAGTGTTTAAAACGTACGATTTTGATATCTTGAATTTCTTCTCAACTCGAAATGGAATCGAAGTTCAAGCAAATGTCGGTGAGTCGGCCAATAATTAATTCCAAGCGGAAAAAGTCCAATGAGCGAAGAAGAGGTTATTGAATAGAAAATTGTTCTATATCAATTACCTGTAAATTGGCCACTCAGTATCACTACTACTGGTTATAATGACAGGGTATTCGTATCGATCAGAAAATAGTAGGTTGCGGTTGTGAGGTTGTGGTTGTAGTGGCAAGTGGCTTTCTTTTCTCTCTCGTTTCTCCTAATCAATGGGATCGGTATTAATGATACATTATTCTTGAATTGCGTGGGATCAATTTTTAATTTAACAAAGTTTGTTCTTTCGTTTATTGACAGATGAGGAGGGGGCAGAGCCGAGAACTCAGTAAATGCCAAAAAGTTAGATAGAGAATAGGGAGAAATGCTAAACTAAGTCAAGGTCCCTCCTCTCGTATTCAGGAGAGAGAGATGCTCTTCGGATTTAATTCTTCTGCTATGAATTGGAATGGTTAATTGGCCTTTCCTGCGTCACCGGGTCTCTTCTGTTTACCCAAATTATCACTTCCACTTATGCTAACACACTTTTCATTTCTGCATTGCAGCAGCAGCAGCAGTAGAATGCAGAATTGCAAAACAAAGCCTCATTCCCATTTTACTCTTCTGTCAGCACACAATTGCAAATTCTTTTGATTCTTTTGGGAATTGTTTTGACAGGGTGTGGCAGGGTTAGTGGTAAAGAGTGAGAGTGATAGAAGAGGTGTGTGAAGGCTAGAGCTGACTGACTATACTCTGAATTTAATTATACAGATGGGAGACGCAGGCTCAAGCGGTTCGGGGGGAAGTCCAGCTCCAACAATGGCTGTTGGTGGGAGCGGTAGCGGTGAGCCCGGAGGTTCAAGTCTCAAGGAACAATTCACTGCCTTCAGCAAGTTCGGAGATGCTACGTCGGATGGGAAGCAAATTACTCTCAGCAACGCGGATAAGTGGATGAAGCAGGCCCACGTAATTGATGGGAAGAAAATCACAACTACCGACACTTCCATCACTTTCAAGAAACTCTTCAAGTAAGTCTCATGGACAAAGAGTATAACGTTCGGGTGGCGTATAATGATGCAACCGCGGTCTAAGCATCTTAATGCCTTCTTCTAGAACGGCAAAGAAGGTTGGACTCGATGACTTCAAGCGCTATGTGGAGGATTTGGCCAAAAGCAAAGGCATGGAAGGCAAGGACGTTTTGGAGAAATTGGCAAATTGTGGTCCTCCTGGACATTCTTCAGCAACCAAAGCGGCCCATGCTGGCGTCGTCTCACGCTTGACGGACACTTCCAAGTACACCGGCTCCCACAAGGAGAGATTCGACGCTGCTGGGAAAGGAAAAGGAATCGAGGGACGTCGGGATGTCCAGGATAATTCGGGCTACGTGGCTGCATTCAAGGCAAAACAAGAGGCGAGTCCCACACCCAAGTGAATCATCCAAAACTAAACTTCCTAACACGCCACTTACAACAAGGACCAAGATCCTTCAAAAAATAGCAGAAAAGGAAAATGAAGTTAAATGAAATGTTCATGACTTTGCCTGCCTAATAAAATAAAGGCACTTGATCAACAATCAATTTATACATTTCCTAGTTTAAAAATACTTTTTGCAAGCAAACCGCGTCAATTGTATTCCTTATTCAAGTATTCATGTTCTTTAGTATTATCCATTTGATTTAGTCTGTCCAAAAGCAAGCAAGACACTCCAGCAGAGTTCTGAGTTCTCCTGGAAGTTTGATTATGTTAAATTAGAATACTTTACTGACACGAATTAACTTTGTAATCCTCTGAATAGCCTTTGTTAATTCTACAATTTCTAATTTTTGTTTAAAAGTATTTTTCCAGTTGTAATTTCCACCTTCATCCTTTTTCATCAAGCCACTTCCGACGTTACGGGCGCCATTTTGACATTTTACACCACGTAATTTAGTCAGCCTAAGGGGTGTTTTAGGATTAGACAGGATTTGATGTGCGGGGGCAGGCAGGTGACTTAGGATACACTTTGGTGTAGGAATGCTTTTGGTGTTAGCTAAGGTGCGGATTGAACGTTGTTTGGGTGCTCACAAATTGGATGGAACTTGTATCTTAATAATATCTTGAGTGTGAGATTATCCGCTTACATTAAAATTAAATTTGTCAAAAGCCGAAATTCGGTCAAGTTACCAAGTGATTGGATTTGTAGTCGATGGAGATTAATTTGTTGATTTTTTCCCTGTCAGCAACAGTGCAGCGTTTTGCATCAAAGCTTTGTGCGTCAACGAACAGTAATAATTCATTGAAAAATGAACTTTCCCATTAAAAACTCTTCTAGCAGGAAGTTACAAAAATATAATTTTGAAAATGAGGATGCTGATTTGTAATACATCCCAAGTGTTCTTGCTCTTCGCACTTTTAGCAATCGTCACCAGAATCGAACCTTTTCGTTAGTGTTGCAAACATTCTGCCAAGCAGTAAACGCCCAATTTCGTTTGTCCGTTTGTACCTTTTGATTTTTCTTTATTCCAGCCCAAAGTCGAGATTTGAAGGAAGACACGGTTGGGGAAACAATGCACGTGGATAGGGACGATGGAGAAGCCTGGTATCCAGTTGACGGTGGTGGGAGTGACGAGGGACCCGCCCCACCGGAAATGTCTTCCAAACAAAACCATCTCGCGAATGATCTCCTTGATGCCGTCCGCAACATCTTCCTCAAATGGGACTACACTCTGGATCAAATCCCAAGACCCTTTGGGAACGGTGAGTTTTAAATTTATAATTATTATTTAAATTAAATTATTCGCTTCACAAGTGAAGACTCGGTATTCCAAATCCTATCATGTTTAGGTGACCCCTGGGTTCCTTTTCATTCAACGCCAGAATTCACCAATGTCCTCAAGCTCCTCATCGAGAAACTACCAGCGGAGCTTGACCTCCCAATTCTAAACATCCTCAAAGACAATGGCGTCTACGAACTAAATGTCCCTACCGGTGAATTGAATTTATGTTAACCCATTCTTACAAGATACGGTCAGTGAGCTTACAGACCATTTTCAATTTTTTTTTCAGGAACCTTGGATAACTCTGCCGAACTTCGGAGGATTGATGAAATCATTGCTCAAATCCAAGCTCTTTCCGGCAATTCCCGTTATGGTAAAAATTGACAAATTAGTTTACCACCTTGCGAGTTGCGAGTGTACATGAAGAGCTTCTAATGAACCTGCAGGAGGAGGAGCCGCAGAACGGCAACCGTCCCACGAAGTGAGAATCCCAGAGGAAGACACGGAAGTTGATGGGAAATGTAATGATTTATTGTTAGTATTTTCGGATGCACTGGACGTGCTGTCTTTAATAGTTGCTTTTGCTCCTTATTAAACAGATGACGCCGCTAGAGACGCCACCACGTACTGCGGGACCGAATCTGGCAACTGTCCTAGCAAGGTGGAAACAGCGACCACAGCCCATACCATGGATCACCCCAAGATTGACACGCCCCCAGGGAAACTGTTGGTGGAGCACCCGGAGACTCCTGCCGAAGATGCTGCCAAGCTCAGAGTAGATGAAGGGAAACTGGAGACCCTCATCCGAGAAGTAAAAGAGACCTTGACTGGAGCAGCCGCTGAAGTGAAACCCCTTGAACCGGATGATGGCGCCAAGATGGTGGAAGACATGAGCCAGATCTCTAACCTCGTGGCAGAGGTTGAATCAATTGCGGAGAGAAACGTTAAATTACTCGGAGAAAGTCCATGTGAACCCAATGCGTCTCCGAAAGGTGATCATGATTTGAGCAAGCTGGATGCCATGATGAGAGAAATTGAAACGTTCAAGGCTGGAAACAAAGCATCGATTCCCGCTCGTCAGAATGACCATGTGGACTTGGAAGAAATTGACAGAATGATCAAAGAAATGAAAGCTCTCACTACTGCTGGAGCCTCAACTGATGGAGGTCATCAACAATCAAAGCCAAATCAAATCACCATGGATGAAGTCAATCAGATCCTGGCTCAGATTCAACAACATCAGTTACGCCAGCAGACTCCAGCATCCGAACCAGACGGAAGACTGGAGAAATCGAAAGCGCTGGATGAAATAATTAGAGAAATCCAAACCTTCCAATCAATGCCTCAGGCTCATGGCATGGGGCATTTTGGAACAGGAGACGCAGATTTCAAACAAATTGATGATCTGATTAATGATATCCGACGTTACGAATCCGATTTTCATCCTGAGCATCAGCACGGAGCAGGGAGACGGGCTGAAGATGCGACGGCAATTGACGCATTGATTGCCGATATCCAGAAGCATCAATCCGCCCTGTCACATGAGGCAGCCCCTGACAATCAGAATGATGTGAAACGCAATGACGACGCTATGACAGCTATAGATGCCCTGATCAACGCGGTGAAAGCTCGAGACGTGGACCAAATGATCTCAGAAATGGAAACACAGAAACTGGGACAAGCCCACAAAACCAAGTTGGATGCGATGGATGAGTTGATTGATGGAATCCAACATCAGAAGAATCCGTTCTCGTCTTCTGCCAGCGATGGAGGAGATACGAAAAAGTATCAGCAAATTGACTCTTTGGTGACTGAAATGAAGAATGCTCAGTCGAAACAACTGCATACTCACGCAAATGGAGGAGGACCGGATTTAAGGAAATTGGAAGCAACAATGAACGAAATCCGAAACCATCAGGCCCAGCGTCAACGTCAAAATCCATCATCAGCCGAATTCAGGGGAAGAGATGAAAGGCTTGACCAAATTGATTCAATGATGTCTGAAATGAAGAATGCCCAGTCCAACAAAATGAATACACGCCCAAAAGGAGGAGGCCCCGATATAGGCGAACTGGAAGCAACAATGGACCAAATCCGAAATCATCAGGCCCACGCTCAAAGCCAGCAAGGAGGCCACGTCCCACGTCATGGTTCCCCAGAACAGGAGTTGCGGAAACTGGACGACTTGGTCTACGAGATTCAGAATGTGGCCAAACTTCATGCCCCAACCAAAATAAATGTCCAGGTTGACAAAGACAAGATGGAATCCATGGATGCAATGATAGACGACATCAGAGCCAAGTACGGTACCTCCTCCCAAGGTTCACCTCCTGCTCCGTCACAAATGCACTCTCCAGACCAATTACAAATGCTGGAAAAAATTATCGAGGAAATTGGCCAGATTGCGAAACAGGAAGAGAAAAATATCGAGGATAAATCAAGCGCAGATAAAATGGAAGACTTGGACGCCATTATGAAGGAGATTCATGACTCCAAGTCTCAGGCGGCTGCTTCCGGTGACGGTAAATCCAAATCCCATCCCCGCATGGAAGAAGTCAATCGAATCATGAATGACCTTGAGCAAGAGAGTTCGATTGAGCGGGATCTTCAGCGAGCTATGGATGAGCAGGTCAAACAATCTCCATCAGTGGGAACCCGTAAACGGATGCAGGAGACTGATCAAGTGATGGAAGAAATTAGAGATTTTCAAAGCAGATCCAACCGTGGGCGTGAAGACCAGGCTAAGACTTTTGGAGAGATTCAAAAGTTGATTGAGGAAATGAACGAACTAAAGCATGGCGGCAAAGGAGAAGGCGGTCTCAAACCTAATGCCAATTCGCACGTTTCCGGATCACAGGAAGGTCAACTTGGAGCGGGAGAGGGGTTTAAGGAAGACAAGTTCAACGCCGCTGACGAAAGTTATCTCCGCCGGCTACAAGCAGCCAAACTACGGAAGAGCAAGGCTCGGAAGGAGCTACGCGACTGATAAACCAATCCAAGCAATCATCGAGACGACAAAAGGACAATTATGAAATAGAAGTCAGTTACTTCAACTTTATTCGTAAACGTGCTGGAAAGATAATTTGAGAAACGTTGTTCTTGATACAAAACTGCAATAAATCAATTGAAAATCGCAGGTTCACCCCTCACCCGTCCGTAGACATAAGATTCTCAAGTTAAGTTCTGTCGGAACGTGTGGTTGTTAAAAGACTCGAAGTTTCGTGGTATCCTGTAAATCCTGGAATTGATGGATTGGCTAATTAAGAAAGCAAATCCGAAGTAACGTCAACTCCTTAATTTACATTCCATCCGATTTGTGATGCTAATAGCAGGTCATGTAAGGAAGGTCACGCTTTTATTTTCGTGTCAATAAGGAAGACTTTGATTTGGCAACATCGCATAGATGATGTGAGTTCCGCGCCTTCGTGTGTGGGAATTACAAAATCCGTCCAAGAAACCACGCGTGTACTCTCACTCAAGTCCTCAAGTTGATGCACGCACGGCACATGGCCAGTAGTTTTGTTCAGGTATTTGTATTTCGATTACTTCCATTTTCTATTCGGGCGTGTAAACTAATCAAATACAATAAATTTGATTGTTATTTTATAGAAATATGGAAGAACAAACAGAAGACTCTAGCTTGGAAATCGTGGTGGGCACTTATGAGAACTTCCTTCTAGGTTTCTCCCTTTCCTGTCAGCCAGAAGTCAATAGAGAAGAACAAGTAAGAATTCCTCTAATTTATTTAATTTTCAATTACTTTGGATTCTGGATGTTGTTAAGATAATAAGAATAGCAATATCATATAGTTTAGAGGCACTATATTTCACAGGTGTAATCTTCTGATGACTACACTTGGACAAGTCTGTGCCATAGTAAGCTCTGCAGTTTAAATAGAATTGGGTCTTAATTTACAAAAAGGCCACAGTTTGAGCAACTTGCTTACAATTTAATTAGGCATATAATTTATTGGAGTTGTATGCTGTTGTTGTTGATATGTATCTATTGAGTTGCTAATTTTTACATTTTGTATTTCATTTTGCAGAAGTATTCCCTGAAGCCTACGTTCACAAACAACTCACATTGTGGCAGCATCCGGTCCATTTGCTCGGTACATAAGTTCATTGCCTCAGGGAGCACTGACGAAGTAATTCGACTCCTAAATCTAGTGTCTAGAACAGAACATGGTACCCTCCAACAACATAATGGTAAGTCCCATTGTATTGTGTGTGTGTCTGTTAGTATTTGCTTTTGAAGTAGGAAAGCATTTGGTTGTTGAGTCCACAGTTGGGGTCACGGTCAATCAAGACCAGACAATTAAGGAAGGATGGCACAAGACTTACCACAAGAAGGAATCATACATTTGTCCTGTCTTGTTATTACTCTGTGCTAAATGAAAAGCAGTTAATTAGCATTGAGGACTTTTATATAGGACTCAGTGTCAGTCAACTTGCTCACAAGCTTAATTGTAAGCGTTGAAAGTATGTACAGGAGCTTTGGTTTAGTTTTCATTTTGCCAGCCAAATCAATGATTTGTATCTAACGATTGAGATTGATGAATTAACTGAATCTAACCTCTGTGAACTCCCTATTATAGGTACAATCACATGTTTAACGGCGTTCCACTCCTATCTGTTCAGTGGAAGTGACGATGGTACTATCTGCATTTGGAAAACGGGGAGTTGGCAATGTGAGAAAACGCTGAGAGCCCATGCTGAAGGAGTCCTTGGAATCAGTGTTCACCCCAGTGGCAAGTTGGCCTTGTCAATTGGGCAGGACAGGGCACTCAAGACTTGGAATCTGATCAAAGGACGCTCGGGCTACACAACAAATCTCCATGGCATAGCCGATGCCGTCCAATGGTCCACTGAAGGGAACTTCTATGCAGTTTCAATCGCCAACCGCCTTGACGTATACTCTCTCGAGTCCGCAAAAATTGTCTACACAATCCAATTTGGAAAAAAGATTTGGCATATTGTATTTCTAACGGTACGCAACACGTCTTTTATTATTAAACCTTTAAACTTTTCATACCTTTTGTATCCCGCACATACTTTTTTCCCAGGGTTAGCCTTCAAAATGGTTTTCTTTGGAGTAAACATGTGCCAAATTAAAGTTGGAGTAAATTAGCACGATGATTTTAAAATATGAGTCATGGTGTCAGTCAACTGCCTCACAGAAGGAAAAAAAACCAATTCCAATTCCCGTCGGTAATTTGTCCAAGTCCAGAAATTAACTGCAATTCTAATTTTGTTCCATTCTAGGACGAAACGCTGGCTATTGCTGGAGACAAAGACATTGTGGAAATTCATAACGTTTCCAGAGGGGAGAAGTTGGTCACTTTCCCAGCTCACCAAAGTAGAGTCAAGGGTATGAAATATCTCCAGAAGCAGAAACTACTCATTACCACATCCAACTCTGATGGATTTATCAAAGTTTGGAGTTTTGGAGATGTAAGCTTAAGGATCCTTCTGTCATTCGTGCTTTCATGTATAACAATTAAGTTCCAGAATGTAATCGTCTTATCTTGACTGAAGGACAATTTCTCGGAACAGCCAAGACTGGTAACAGAACTGAACACAACTTGTCGAGTGACGTGTCTCACCGTCTGGGATAAGTCTCTCCTACCAGCAAAAAAGAAAAGCAGTACAGAAACGGCAGTGGAAGACCACCACCTCCTCCTACAGGAGGACGAAGGAGACGAGGAGGAGGACTTGGAAGCAGATGAAAATGTGGCGGAGGAGGAAGATGGAGAAGAAATGGAAGTTGAGGACCTCGAACCCCCACGGCAGAGCAAGTCAAAGAAAGCAAAGAAACCTTCGAGCAGGAGTGCAAGGTCTACAGAATCTGAAGCAACGGAATTGGAATTCAGGGAACACCGGAAATCTAAACGAAGCAAGAGGAAATAAAAAGGATATTTTGATTTTTTATTTCACAATCAGAAAATTCACATGGTTGTTCACTTTATGCAAAATGGAAGGAGTGCATTCTCCTCAGTATCTCCCTACGCGTGAGAAAGTTGCTTTGAGGTCATCTAGGTCCTTGGAGCTGATTGTCGCTGAGCCCTTTGTATAGTTTTCGTAGGCGGGGATCTTTGATTCAATGACTGTTGCGAGTCTGTCCTTCTGATTTCTGTTTGGTCGAGTTCCTTGGGGGTTGGAATCCATCGCGGGGCGAGTGACAGACTTCTTCCGAGTTCGATCCGCAACTGACTCCTGCTGCGGTGACAGGCCGATGCCCTTGGGAAGGGCGTTCATCTTGGCAGCAATTCTGGATCGTTGGAATTCTCTGTTGTTGAACTGGGAAATTGAGGCACTCGGCCTGTTCCGTCCATCCAGGCGACTCTCGTTGAGCTCGACTGCAGGGAAGTAGGCGGAATATCTGAGCTTCTCCCGCTGCTCGGTCACAGGCTTCTTCCTGTTATTCGGTTTCTCAAACATTGGTGGGTGGAGTACAGATTGCCTCTGTGGATTCCGGAACGGGGGCGGATCTGTCCAGTCCTCAACGACTTCTTGGAGTCGAGTCTCAACTCTCTTGCTTGGTCTCGTCTCTGATTGGATATTTCGGTTCCTGCGGACTCCGCTTGATCGGGACGGGGGTCGCTCGTCAATGAAACTCAAGGTCGCTAAGATATTATTTTTAAATCAAAATGTTATCTATAGGTTGAGGAACATGCGGATTTGGCCAGAGGACTCACTTTGTGGTTCCCCCACTGAAGGATTTCGGTTCCAGTCGTTACTTCGCACTCCGTTTGACCGAGACGGCGGCCGATCGTCAATGACGCTCAAGGAGGCTACAATAATTTGAAAACTGTCAACTTTAGTTCCGGGCAGTAGAGGTGAAACTGGTGGCGACGACCTACTCTGCGGTTCCCATTCCGGAAGGTAGAACAAACTGTCGTTGAGATAAGTCCCATGCTTGTACGAGTCGGAGGTGACAGGTCTTGAGCCAAGAGTTTGCTTCTCAACGAATGTCGAGTATCCTGGAGCAATGGAAAATATAGGCAAACGTCATCTGTAGAATTAAAGTGTTGACAAATATTTTACCCGATTGTGCCGGTTGTCCCAAGCTCTCGTTTGGGTACTTGAAAGGTTGGGAAATCTCTTTAGTGATCCTTGGGAATGTTGTCGTGGTTCGACCGTATGGGAGTGAGGAGTTGCCAGCCGTTGATGGGCGTCGTCTGTCTCCGCCTCCCTTTTCGATGTCTGAATCCAAACTCCTGAATCCAAGGTTCATTGACTCCAGTTGCAATTGGGTTTCATGGAGTTTGGCTTTGAATCCCCATGGGCGGGAAAGCCTAAATTTGTTGGCGGTGGGCCTTGAGTCATCATCCGCCGTGGGAATTGAGATCGACAAATAGCCAAGGCTGTCACGAGAATTATTCCTGCTCCGTGGCCTCGCTTGGGTCGGGCTGAAATATTCTTCTAACGATTCCCCACTTCTGACTGGTTGCAAGTTTGGAGGGGCAGTGCCCAATCGTTCGAGTAGCTTTCTCTTGGGATTAGGAGTTCTCAAATACCCTTGTCCATCCGTGCCTTTGATGTTTTCGAGCAGGTGTTTGCTTGGGATCTTCGTTTTTTCCTTAGGGACTCTTTTCCCACGGCTACGTTTAGATACCTTCACCCCTTCCGAGTTTTTCCCCTTGGGGGCATCCGATTGGTCGGGAAGTGAATGGAAGCTCTTGTCATTGTCAACAGCTCTGCTAGGCAACTGCCAGGCATCTCCACTTCCCCCCTTCTCCGCTACTCCAATTTCTTTAGGTTGCAATGTGAGGGCAGAAACCTTACTTCGCTTCTTCCTTATCTTGTCCTGCTTGAATCCAGCGGGAGGTGCTGCGTCCAGGATTGTCCGTTGCGAATAACCAAGCTCACCATTCTCGAGCATTTCATACAGCAGACTCCGATACTTGGTCAAGGGGTAGCAGACATTCTCATCAATCGGTGGAGCCACTGTATAATTAAATCGAATCTCCTCTGCCACACACCGATTCCTGAAAGTATTCCATGAATTTAAACGCTGCTTCCATAAAACTTCCTCCGCTAAACATTCACTAGACTAATATGTATGAATGCAGGGTGCTTACCATCTGAGCAAGGGATGGGCAATGGCTGCTTCAATCGATGGGCGCTGCTCCGGACTAAAAACCAAAATCTTCTCCATAAAATCCACGAGTTCGGGTTTCTGATCGACGAAGATTTCTCTGATTCCTGGTTTTCGACACTGCATCGCCGCTTGAGCTACTGAGCGCATGCTATCCGACGTTACTGCATCCAGATCACTCCGCGAGGCCTTTCCAATGGTCCCCAAGACGAGCTCAATTTGTTCGACTGTGTTGGCTCCAGGGAACAGAGCACTTTTCTTGACCATTTCCGCCAAGATGCAGCCGAGTGACCAAATATCAACGGATTTCGAGTACCTACCAACATAAATGTCAAGAATTTCAGAGATTCTGACGGGAAATGGAAAAAATTAGTCATGATTTCCGTACATTTTGGAATTGAGGAGGATTTCTGGGACCCGGGGATTAAGAAAATGACAAGTTTCAGTTATGGAAACATTTCGAAAGTGTTTCAGTTTCAATTATTTTTGTCTGTAATGATAGCTTACCAGGAGGCCGATACCAACGAGTTGCAACGTAATCCGTCAGCTCAGGGTGGCAATCTCCAGAGCCGTCCATAGCGGTCACCGACCTCGCCAATCCAAAATCCCCAAGCTTTGCGTTCAAATTCTCGTCCAGTAAAATATTGGCAGGCTGTTTTATACAAATGAGAAACGTTATATCCTTTCTTACTGTAAACTGCCAAGTATTGCCATGCAGGAGGAATGAGCTGACCTTGATGTCTCGATGAATGACACCCGCAGAGTGGATATAGAGAATAGCTTTGGAGATTTGATACAAAATTGAGCGCATTCTCTCATCCCCGATCATTTCCGGAGCACTTTTCACAATCTTGTGTAGATCCGTACCTGGAATTGGTAAAATCAGGGATAAAAATGCATCCCGCGCGAGGATATTTTTATGTATCATTCCAATCTTTATACTCATGAGGGGAAAGCAAAGATAGAAATCAAGATCGTTTTGTGCTCGGTGGACATTGGTGAGGCTGATGATGTTTGGATGGCTCCCAAACTGGAGAAGAAAGAAGATCTCCCGGTATGTTCTCTGAGCGTCAGTGTTATTCCGGAAGGCGTCGAATATTTTCTTCAAGGCCACCTTCTCTCCAGTCTTTACTTCCACTGCTTCCCAGACGATTCCATAAGCCTAAAATAAAGAAATTTTTAACTTGTTGCTGGAAATCCTTGCCCTGATGAATTGAGATTCAGTTACCCCTTTCCCCAATCGCGTCTGGGTCTTGTACTTTTCCTGGATGGGGACATCCAGTTCACAAACTTTCTCATCACAACTATTCGTAGTGGAGGATGACACGGCGGACTTCTTCTTGGGTTTTGACTTGACCGCGGGAGTTCCCGTGCCCTTCTTGGTGGAATGGGTATTCTGACCTCCCCCTGACGCTGGAGACGGATATAATTTAACTTTACTCTTCGGAATTGTACTTGGCATTTTGGATTCTTTTATTACACGCCTGGAATTTCTCAATGTTAAGCGTTCATTGCTATTCCAGAATTCTCAGGTTGTTCAAACGTTAGGTGAGGGAAGAAGGGGTAGCGAAACAGATAAGAGAAAAGGCAGGAAGGGTAAATGCAGAGAAGGGTGACTTTCACCAGAATAATCTGATCAAACAATTGGATTCTGATGGGACCATTGTTTGCGAGTCCGGTTTTCCTAGCAACAGAAATTCATTGAGAAAAGAAATCATGTAATTTAAGTTTCATTTTGTGATTTCTTTCCTAATCCCTCTGCTACCCTGTCATATTTATCCAGTGCCCTTTTCCAGAAACCAATGCGAGCACCCATATCCATTGGCTATATAGTCTCATTCTCATTATAAATGTTCACCATGTATTAGAAAGCATTGTTTCCTTTTACTTATAATTTTTAAGGGAATATACCATGAAGCAGTAGAAAATCAGAAGCAGAAGAAGAAATTCAACACGAATAAGAGCAATGAATGTTGTCTTTTTGGGGGGACAAAGTCCTCCAATGCGTTTGCATTCGGAGAGGACTTTCGGCCAGTAATCTACATCTGAACAAAGTTTACGCAACTAATTCTCCCGAACTATTAATATCTGGCGAGTGAAGTCCATCGACATCTCTCAAGTGGATGTTGATGTGGTATCCTGTAATTAAAACCCAGCCGAAGGTCAACATGTGTGGTGTGTGTAGGACCAAAAATTAAGTGAAATGAAATCAAGTTCTTTGGCTGCCTCAACGTTTAGGTATGAGCGATTTTGGATCTTTAGATGTGAGAGTTTCGCTAAAGTGTTGAAGTCTTTTGATTCCGGTTCCAGGTGAAGGTCAAATTGAGACATGGAACCTGCATAGATAACTTATTTTTCCTTGCGATCCAGCAACCTGCTGGGGTTGTTGCATAGTTATGATGAAGATGATGCATCCTATATTCCTATATCATGATTCATAAACTCTGCAATAACAAGTTGTGGTTAAGTAGGAGAGCATGGGATGTCATGGCTGGAGTAAACAACAAATGACGACAATGGAGATTATATGACAAAATTTAGTATATAATGAACCAATATCATTCAGAAATCCTCGAAGTCCTATTCTGCGTTCCACTAAAATGATATTACCAATTATAATTTTTAGCTTTGTTGTAACGGGGGCTATTGCGGCTTGTCCTGGGACGCCGGGTAGAGATGGCGTTGGTAATGGAGGTGCAGGGGGAGCAGGAAGCACGGGTGATTATGGATGTGCTGGTGGTGTTGGTGGAAATGGCGCACCCGGATATGCAGGATCTCCGGGTAACTTGAGATATATTATGAATGACAGAATTGAGATTTCTTAATTGTTGTCCTGTCAAAGGCGGAGCTGGTGGCGCAGGCGGTGCAGGGGGTACGGGTCGCGGAGGCGGAGCTGGTG
>Ga0194135_10000256_pt1 | contig 30610 bp, 26 predicted proteins | sample LitLau_LLRF_2013_FD_134024 | JGI IMG/M metagenome (GOLD analysis project Ga0194135, IMG submission 134024) | Freshwater sediment microbial communities in response to fracking from North America - Little Laurel Run_MetaG_LLRF_2013 (version 2) | ecosystem: Environmental > Aquatic > Freshwater >... | reverse complement strand
CTTTTATACCCTTTGTCGGCCTTTGTTGCTTTGTTGCGTTAAAATTGTTTGTAAACATCGATCTTATAAATTGAATGGATTATCTTTTGTAGAGTAAATATCTGATAAGCCCATAGGCAATTGATATCGAGACGACATAGTTAAACAAAATTTGCCTTTGGAGAAACCGGATGTAGACGAGAAGAGGTGAACAAGAGGGATTTTACCTTAAGGTATGGAAATTAAATTTACGATAAGATAATGAGTGATGATAGTAAGTCCATGATTTCTTTAATTTTTTGTTGGTTAATTTATATTCAAAGTTTCTTCGTATAGAACGAGATGGGGATGGAAGAAAAATAATCATTCTCGAAGGACTAGGAACTTAGGCTGCGTATTTATATTATTATTGCTTCTGTCTATTGAATCACGACTGCTTAGTCTCGTGGAAAGTTTGATCTTCATGGACTTCATATATCTACTCAGTTGCTGATTCCAAACGTTTAAGATGTTGAGAAGAGGGGTTTTGCTATTGCTGAATGATAAGCAACAAAAATTGTGCAAATCTTCAGTTATTCAGTGTTACCAGAAGTACTTCAATGCATGCCAAAGAGCTACAATAGCTCAAAATTTTACGCCTGGGTTTTGGAAGAGTCAAAATATCACCGGCAGTTCACAGAAAGATTATGACGATTCCGGGTATCAAGAGGCATTTCAAGAAAAAGAACGAAGTTTATTGACAAGCATATTATTGTCTGTGGTGGTATCGTATGTTGGAATTTCGAATTACAAACAATGGAGTGTAAAAGCTGCGAAGCCCTTTGGTGTGACAGAGGCCCCAGAAAACGTAACTGAAAATATTGTTAAGAGTGGAAGTTATGAAAAGGATTTGTTAACCCTTCTCGAAGATATGTCAGATGAAATAGCTGACATGAAAAAGAAATTAGCGGCTATCAATTCCAACCCAAGGGGCCGTTACAATTTCTTCTCCGACGCTGTTGAAAAAGTATTTCCAAGCGTTGTGTCCATATCAGTTAAAGACTATCATTGGCATGATTGGGGTTTGCATCAACCTGCACGTGGGACGGGGTCTACTGGCTCTGGATTCATTGTCAGTTCGGATGGTAGAATTTTAACGAACGCTCATGTTGTAGCTAGTAATAGGAATAGTAGCATTCAGGTTATTTTATTTTTACTACATTAATGTGTTTTGTATGTTTAGTTGAGTACGATTTCTTATTGTCTTTTATTTTTGTCATTATTACTCAGGTGACACTAAATGATGGACGAAATCTGCCTGCAGTGGTGGAGGATATTGACTATGCGAAAGATTTAGCAGTAATCAGAGTCAGTTGTGTAAGTAATCTGTTAGCATGAATTTATACTGTCATTTTTCCTGGACGTTTACATATTATGCGCTTGTTTGCTTGGTGAAGGGTGGACTGAAGCCAATCAAATTCGGAAAATCATCAGAAGCAAGAACTGGTGAATTCGTTGCTGCATTAGGGAGTCCGTTATCGCTTAGGAATACTGTTACAGTTGGAGTCGTTAGTAGCAAAGCTAGAGAGGCTCGAAGCCTTGGAATAGAAGCCAATGAGATAAATTACATACAGACTGACGCTGCAATAACTGTAAGAATTTGCCGTCTCACTCAGATAAATACTTAAGTAGTTTTGAACTGGCATATAAACGCTAAAAGTTATAAATTTAGTATGGGAACTCTGGAGGTCCGTTAGTTAATCTTGATGCTGAAGTGATAGGAGTAAACTCTATGAAACTAGCCAGCGGGTAATTAGTCATGGTTTATTTGTAATTTCTGTTGTATTAATTTATGGTACAAGTTTTTGTTTCTACCAGAATCTCTTTTGCAATCCCAATTGAATATGCATTAGCTTTCTTGGATGAAAGTTTCGCCAGACAAAGTAAGATGCTCATTTTAAAATAATACTCCAGACAGTTACTTGTTTCAGTCTTTTACTGTGTTCCTTTCAGAACTTGGCAAAGCGCTCCCACTTCGTCCATACATGGGTTTGACAGTACTGACGCTTAATGATCAACTAAAAGACGAATTAAAAGAAAGAACTGGACTAAATTGCAGTGAGTTTGGTGTGCTTGTGTGGCAGGTATGTGGTCTGATTACATAAAAGTGCTTCTTGTTAGTGTATAAATAATGGCTTCTTTTTTATTGTAAGTTTCAAAGTAATACATAGACTTCGAACATTGATTACTTTCAGGTCGTGGTTGGAAGTCCAGCCTATCGGTATTGAGCTTGTTTTTGTAATATTACAAGTTCCAGTAAATGATAGAAAGTAGAATCTAAAGTATTTTTTATGGATCCACAGAGCCGGAATTCAACCCGGAGATGTCATAACGCAGGTCAATGGAAATGTTATTAAAACTGCATCTGGGTTGTACGAATCAGCCAAGCTCGCTGCCACGTTAAGACTTCACGTTCAGAGAGGAAATAAATTGTATGTATGCACCGTTAACCCCGAGCTTGTGTCAGACATGTAAAATATTTGCTCTGTGTATACTTGTAACTGTACCCGAATCGACAGAAATTGAGACTTAAATAATTGAATATAGCTATAAACAGAATAGCGTATTGTTCGTTAGAGACAACTAGCTCAACATTTGTTGTTACTCTAAAAAAAACTTCGCTTTATTCTGAACTGTGATATGCAGTATAATTTAAACCGGTGTTTGATTTAAGTTATCTATATTCAATTAATATATGACGTATGACTGTTCATTTTAAATTTTATTTCTCATTTTGATGTGTCATTGAAGCAGTTCGTATTTTGAAATCAAATAAAATGAATGCTACAAAGTGCATTGATATTCATTCATTTGTAAATAAAATGTGCAAAGTGCATACAGTATTATTATGGTTCGTTTCTTGAACTAATGCTCCTCACACTATATATGCAGCCGTAATCTCACAATTCTCTTTTGAGATCTCAGTCCTACAATATTATTCTCATTGCACTGAAGCAAAAGTTACAGAAGGTTAGATGATTCAGGTAAAACTAGCACTAGCATGTCTAGTAATGTATATGCAACTGCTCAAACCAATTGTGCCTCAGTGTTATGTTGTTCCTCAACCAACCTACACATGTACACAGACAAGCGTTTCAGCTAACATGCCATTGTAACACTGCTGTGACAGTAAATTGTACTGTTTAATAGTTTTTAGTTTTTCAATAAGAGTAGTTTTAGCTGACATAGTAATCTAAGTGAGGTCCTGAGATATGGTTATTTACCTGTGATTTAGTGCAAATAAGTAACTTATATTTGGCACTCACTCTCATCCTTTTCATTCAATTCTGTGTATTCAATCTCTGACTAATTGTGGAGTCGCAGATTAATTCCCCAAAATTTGGTACACATTGCTATATTTATATCATCCCAAGTATTGTTAAAGTTAAAAGTGTAATTTACTTCAAAAGTAAACGTGAAAAGTAAATCATTCGTAAGATTATGCGCTCGAATAATTGGACGAGTTTTGTCTTCTGAGTCTGAGTGAGATGAAGACCACTCAACAACTCCAACACTTGTTCTCACGCTCATCAACCTCGACTCGCAACAGCAGCAGTACAGTTAGACGAGGAATCAAGAAGGAAGATTGCTAGGACGGGAACAGGAAGAGAATTCTCATTATTCCGGAATGAAAAGGCAAGTGCTATCTAAATTAGTTCAACCTTCTGCAGAAAAACAAAAACTGCCTTTGAAATTTATGTTCTTTTACACACCAGTTCATCAACTGATTCGCATTCACTATCCATTTTATTTTCGCAAGTTACTACACTACTTTTACGAGGTTTTCGGTTCTCATCATCCCGTGATATCGTCTCAACCAGTATGACCGATATTTTTGCTCTTATGTTACCTTATAGAATATCTCAACTTGAGGACCATGCATGTATTGATTGATATCTAGTGTGTGTGTAATAATGACACAGCTAGAGATGATTATTCATGCAAGTTTTGAGTTCTTACAGTGAGAAATATGTTGAAGAGTTTTATTCTTACTATAACTTAAGACACTTTGTCATAGGTTTCAAGACGGCATCAATCGGTCTAAAAGCAAGGAAACTTGATTGTGTATTCTTATTATTTTGTGTTGGATCATTGAGGGCTTGACCCTTGGTTGAAGCCTTGAAGTCTTTTCAGCTCTTTATCCATTTTCATTGCTGAAACAGCCTGGAAAACTGGAGTATATATGAGAATAACAGAGGTCACGTAGATTTTACCTGAGGCTGATTCATAGCGTAGCAATCCACTTAATGAAATCTTCTTGTGACTCTGTTACATTTAATGTTTACCAGCTCAAACGGTGTTGGGAATGCATCGTGATTCATGATTTAGATCAGAAAGGAATCGTGTGGACTGAATAGTCAGTGACCTTGCTTTTTTTGTAGCGCTGGTAGTAAAAGGGAATCAAATCTACTACTAACTTTAGTAAAAATGAAAGTATACCTTTGTCATTTCAAAATATGTGGACTATTTTTGTAATTTCATTAATAATTTATCCTACTCATAACCAGGGTGTTTCATTGTACTGGCTACTATTGCCCATAATAAATAGTTGCGAAATTGGTGTTACTTGAAATTGAAATGAATAGAGATCTAGTCAGTCATTACCACCTGAAATAAATTTTTACCTGTCGGTTTTACAATATATAAATCAACAAATATAAGTACACTTAACTATTTGTTGAGTTTTAGTGACATGGCACTGAATTTTTTAAAGAGTTTGTACTAGGGCATAAAAATTTATTAAAAGAAACTTCAATGTACAATATTAGAATTTCAGTAAATTACCAGTAGGTATATGCTCTACACGTGCATACGTGTGTATTAGCCTTCAAAGTGGACTAGAACTATTAGGGATCATCAAAATATTTCTGCACAATCAAAGAACCCATTGAACCAACTGGTAACTGATCGAATTTTCGAAAGTTGTAAAATTGCTGACTAAATTGCTGGCACACATTTCTTCTTCTAAAAGTCTATAATAAGCTCCTCTTTATACGAAGCCTCTCTAGGATTGAGAATATACAATTTAATATATACCAAATACGGCCATCGTTCAATTTATGGGGATACGGTCGAGTAACTTTACACGTTTTGAAATTAATAATTCACATTTTACTGAAAAAAGTAACAGCAGGCATATACTTAATTGTACAGCACGGTCATATAGTGTATACAGAAGACTTTTAAATCAGGGATATGTATATCATTAAATACGAAAATTATTTATGAAAGGGATCACTTGCATATGAAAGAGTAACGAGTACAATAATATCATCATTTGGTTTTTTATTAAGACTAAATATTTTAATCGCAGTGCTTGCTAGGTTATGCTGCAGATGCAACTTCACACTAGTTTCGCGTATATGTACACGAAATGCTTATCTGATTAGTAAGTCGAATTGTGTATATGACTAGTACGTACCACGAATTCTTTCAGCTATAATATACACGACCACAACTTCAGACTATTGCAAGATCAAAACAAAAATGCATTGCATAGGTGTGGTTCGTTTTTTCTATTTTATCGCCCTTATCCTATTTATTGTTACCCCGTTACAGATCCTTGATTCTCTAATATTTCTTTCGATCGTCTCAAGTTCTCAAGTATTCTGAACTGAAATAGCACGATGATTTACTCTGTTGTGTTTTTGTTTGTGTTATTTCAATTCACCTGTGTTCTATATATGTTTTACTCTGCTGGAACGTCAATCGCATTAGCTATGAATTTTCATCAAAATGGGAACATTTTAAAACATGCATGACATGTAGATAACACTTTTCCCCTAATTTCACTAAGCAAAAGTTTCCCAAGGAAGTAACTCAGAAATGCGTGCTTAACTGCCTACACTAGGAGTTATTCACTTTCAATTTTTGAAGTTGAAGGGCAAATCTGATACTGATAAATCCCTGCAAGAAGTTTTATTTTACTGTGATTAACTACAATGGTGTTTTTGATAAACATTTTTCCACTTCAAAGGAAATCATTACCAATTTTGTCTCACACTCGTAGCTTTGTCAAATAAGTAATTATTCTCTGCTGCTGGCTCTTTATCTGTTGTGGGAAATTTTACAAACTGAAAGGTGAAAAAAGTACAAGCTTTATGGTAGAAATTTTGTCATCACGAGATGTTGACATAAGTACATATTCCTGTGAACTGCTGTTTTGATTTATTTAAAAATGTTGTTGCCAAAAAGAAGAGAATATTCGCTTTCGATTTCATTTTAGTTAGCGTGTTAGGCTTTATTCGCTTTATACTAGCTCACCTCAGAGTCATATATAGCAGCTTTACTTTCATTTTTTCCAAATAGAGTACTATCGGATTAAAGCAATCGAATGATATGATACACTCATGATTTATTTATTCATATCTTTGTTTACCAGCTGTACCCTGCTTTGACAATGCATGATGTTATGCGAGTAGTGAATATATAGATGAACCCAAAAATAGCATTAGTTAAAATATCATACGTGAGAACTTCCACGTTGCTTTTCGAAAACCTGAGAATTCTAAGGCATGTTCTTCCTATTTTTGTACACGTGTATTCTAAAATAGCTTGTCGTCTATTGCTAAAGGGCTTTTTAAAATAGCCATAAAAATAAATATTAAAATAAGTATTAAGTACCAGCGATAGGTTTACAGTTTAGAATAACTGAGGCTGAGAAGTCTTTCTCAAACTCGCAAGTCAGCTATCAGCTTATGTGCTGATGTAAATATCCAACTGTGATTTTTCTCAAAGAATTTACTATATAGTGTTTATGGTTCTCGTTTTGATTGAACCTTTAGTCAGACTGCGTGTCTCCGTTCCCGAAAGGTTGTATGGACATCATAAAATTAATATGACTCTATGTTGTTTTTTGTTAAGCGGCTTGAATTCAGTTAGACAAGCCTGCAGTGTAGTCATCTCAAGGATTTAAATTGAATTGTCTTGTTTTTTAAACGAAAGAAAAAACCAGCTGAAGCTTTTAATTTAAAATGCAAGAAACAAAAAACGAAATGAAATGAAAAATATTCAACTCGCTTCTAGAGTCAGTTCGATGACACGATAATAATTATTATCTAAAGGCCAAGCAAGCAGTAAAAATCTAGTTTTTTGTTTCCTGTCGGGCCGTAGGTTCAAATTCATTAGGTTACTATACTGATTTTTATCAATGAAATGGTTCTTCATTGTAATATAATGTATGCTGAATGATTCTTCACCTCTTTCTGAGTCTCTGTTGAATCTTAATTCGACTATTTTTCTTTTTCGAATGACAAAAACGAAGTTTCTTTTGAGAATTATTTCTCCATGTATTACCAAAAATATTAAACATAATTTTTTAACGCAACGGTCTTCGTCAGGTATTACGCGATGCGGATTATGGTTTTAGGTGCTAAAAGGACCCTTTTAACAATTAGTTTTCGTTGACATGTGTTCTCGGAAGTGATTTACTTAAACGATCAATGCAAGAGGACTGGGCTCAATTCCAAGAAGGCATGAAATCATATTTGAGGGTTTTATTTCAGTATAATGCTGAACTAAAATTTCTTAAACGGTTGAATACCTTGATCATAAAAAACATTTCACTCCACATTTTACTATAAACCTATAATCCATATTTAGTCTTTTTACTCATGTGAGCTTTAAAAGTCAACTTCAAGTAAAGGATTTGAAGAGACAGTTGAAATTTGTTTCTAAAAACAACGGCCCAGTCATTGCTCAACCTACAAACTCAGTGGACAGACAGCTAGTCTTGAGTCTTTTTAATTCGATTTTTCGAGTTCATTTGCTACACAAAACTTCCTGATCATTTTAATATAGAATTATAATCAAGTGTCAATTTTTTAAATAGACAGAATACAAAATTAATCTTCAAGTAAATTTTAAGGACGCAAATAACGCCTTTAAAATCTCAAAAACTTATCGAAGCAGAAGCATCTAAATAAAGTTGTTAATTTTGTGCAATTTGTGATTCGTGTTGACGTGTTAATGGTATATAAGGAAAGAATGACTCAAAGAACCTGTGATACTTGCACGTAAAACAAGAAAGTAAGTTGTGATTTTAACAGGAATTGATAAATTAATTACCGGCTATAGTTACACTTTCATGATTGTAGCTTATAACATGCTGCATTTTTACTCCTACTAGCAATCTGATTACTAATTAGTAACCTCGTAGTTCATGGTTTAATTAAGTTAAATAATCGTACATTGGTCGATTATTGCTGTATAGTAGATTTAGAAGGAAACTGAGCTACACGTTTTTGTGATTTTTTATTCAATAGCTAGAATATATTATTATGTGCATCTAATTCAGCATACATACACACCATCACATTATATATAGGTTGAAGGAGATTACTTTGCATTCGATCTCCAATTCAACTTCTTGAGAGTGTAATATATATTATTGCGCATACTCTGTGCATAGTTGTAATAGTTGTATACAAAGAGATTGTTAAATTTGTGACTGAAAAAGTGCACAAATACTTGGTCATGATTTTAGCAAGCTTGAGTGTCTTAAAAGGCTGAAATAGACTTTATTCATACTGCTTGAAGTTTGATGTAGACAAAGATACAAAAGGCCAAAAATGTAAAAAGGAAAGGGAGTCTAATCGTGGTATGAAAATATCTATGATGGGAAAGATTTTGCAACAAGCTTAGCAAGACTCAAGTTGAAATCTGCAACTTCATGCTAAGATGCTGATTATAGGACGATGTTGTATTGAAGACCATGCTTTGTCTTCAGTTGAATCGACTATTATTTAAGTTCAGGCTCTATCTTCATTGCAACGAATTGCGAGTAGCAAAAGGACCAGAGATATTATAGAATAGATAAAATAGCACAACATGGAGTGAAACAGTTTCGAACCAAACAATTCTAGAAATGGAAAAATAAAGAAATTATCCTTGTGCAAGGGTGGACTGTATACAGTTGGAGGAAATGAGACAATAGTTAGGAAGCAAATACAAAAAAGCAAAGCATCAATTAAGCTCAGCTCATTGTTGTTCTTGTTACCATATATTATTTCAATGGGATGAAGTCTTATGATGGTTGTGAATGTGAGTGGTGTGTGTCGAGTATAGCTTCGCCCAAGAGTTTTTTGCCAGTGAGAAAGTAGGCAATGTGAACTGAAGACTTTCGGAGATGATATGACACAAAGTTAAAAGCTGCTGCTCATAATGTTTGAGATTTTGCACCATTCATAACGCACACAACATTTCACTGACTTAGTCCACACGGAATCATCAGACTTAAGTTGTAAGTAGAACTTAATCATGAAATTGCGATGATTTATTTTATTTCAACTCGGCAACTTTCTTTTAGCGTAATCACAAAATTACTTTTGAATGGGCTCCTATTCTCGCTTTGAAGTTATTCATAAATGATTAAGTTAAAGAAACCATAATTGTAAGACTAACAGCTAAGCATGACGTCTATGAAAACTATACAGCTATAAAGGAATACATTATGGTTTAATCTTAACAGGGATTCAGTGAGCTGAGCGGTCTAAAAGTGTCTAGCTAGTCTACATTACATTATCATTAAATTATCGACTTACTAGATGTCTGAACATTGGAGCCTAACATAGTATTAAATAATTATCCTTGTTATTATTGTATAAAACGCTGAATTAAATTTTCAACCTTTTGGGCCTCATTATTAATATACTCACATTTAATATCCCATCTTGAGAGAAAATGTACACTGAATCTTACAATTCACTTTCGTGTACATTCATGAAATGACTTAACTGTAGATACATAGACTGTAATAATAAACTATGACTTATGAGTCTGCAAATGGAACCTTATTATTATGTCGCATGTCGCCTAAAAGGAAATCAGACTGCTATACAATTGTACTTCATTTTTGACAATAGTTTTCACAATTCTTCTCAATTCGATCTGCACAATATACACACTGTTGACTGTTCTATATCTTTACTTCCGTCGTTCTGAGTCTGCATGGTAATATTGTGTTAAACTAATCCGTGCAGTTTTCGATGCTACAAAAATTACGTAAAATTACTTAAGTTGGTCTATATTTACAATAAAAAATGGTTAAATACTTCCGAGTGTACAAGTGTGAAGCCATAAATTTTGCAGCTTCTTCTTTAAAGCAAACACAAATATTATGATTTAAACCGCAAATAAATATGATTGCGAATTAAAGGACATGATTTATGCTTTAAAATTTATTTTTTATTCGTAGCTTTGCCCCATTCCACTCCATGTAAAGTTTCTTTGAAAAAACCTCTCTCTAAAATAAACACTTAACAACTTATATTTTTAGTTAAAAATGATTCCTACAATGTCCCGAATTAAAAAGTTATAACGAATTTTTTTGTATCATTTTCCAGGTAATTGACGTTGCCTTTTGGATTGGGTGCTTTCTGTCTAACAACGACCATGGAAAGTGGATAGACGTTATGAACCATCAGTATCGTTATCTATATGGAATAGTTGCTCATTTAAGCAGTTGACAGTGTTGAAAACAATCATTCACGAAAACAGTTGTTCGAAACAAGCAATAGTGCAAAAATAATTTCCAAAATGAAAGAACTATATATTTTCAACGTTGTTTTGGTGTTACTTGGAGTACTTGTGTCTCACCGAAGTGCAGTGCATGGGCATGGCAGACTTATCGAGCCTCCTTCAAGATCATCTATGTGGAGGTAAGTCTCATTTAAGCCATTTATTAACCCGATCCATCTTCGTAGCATCGCTCTGCTCGTATTTATTTATGCAAATAAATAATAAGTAAATGCATACCTAGTTAGACATAACAAAGTATTATAGTGTATAGTTCTTGTAAATTGGCACAAATTGCTCAGGATTAGTAATAGAGAACAATAGAATAATATCAATAAATGTGTCCGGTTACAAACGGTATGTTAACAAGCAGTACAATTATGTCATAACCCTGACGCTTATTGTTTTACGAGTTATTACAGAACTTTTCCTTGGTAAGCCTTTCGACAGTTGATCCCAACTAATGTAAGCGTAAATTGTGATCCATTATTACATTCATGGACATATGTGTGACGTGTGAGCATCTGATTCATTTAATTAATGAAAATATGCGTAGATAAAAATACAAAAAATAATGTCTTCAAAGTTGGCAAAGGAGTATATAAGTGTTGAAGTCACTAATGATAATGATAAACTACACGAATCCATAAATAACAGACTTCTACAATGTACACTGACTGTGAGATAAAATGAATTTTCCTTTATAGGGAAACTTGAGACCTAGTTTTTAGTTAAATACTTATCGTTATTAAAATAAAACTCTGCATGTACTGATTGTGATTTGTTCTGAAGTTACGAAGACACATAAATTAAATGAAGCAACATAGTCGCCTTTCGCACAGAAGTTCCCATCAACTCTGATACATGCAATGCAATATCCAAAATTCAGTGACAGTAAGAAACCTAATGATAAATACTCAAATTTATCATTTAATCTTACACTTTAACCTTCTATTTACATATAAAATACAAATTGCAATTTAGAATTTAGCGAATAATCAAAATATTGATAATCTAAGAAAATTACTTAAAATTACAAGCCTCAAAGTTTGCATGTTTTAGTTTGACCCTTCCAAAATTGAATTTGAGTTGTACTATGAAGATTACCTTGATTTGCATAATTTAACTTCATATCATTGGTAGTCTTGTCATTTAAAAAAACGATTTATAATTAAAAGTCTTACATAGGCTCACAAAAACAGAAAAATAATGCGAACAACAAAAGGCATTCACAAAATTTCAATATATTCGAATTTGGAACGGATATAAGCGATTTCACGAATTCTCCAACGCCCTCATTGCAGTCAAAGTATTAGTAACATAATTAACAACACACCCCTGTATGGTGTTTATATAGTTAGCGAAAATAGTTTCCTTCATGGTTGAATCCTCTCAATATGATGAATTTCTACTAATGAAAATTTCATTGGGAAGTACTGTAATATGATTGACTTGTTAGTGAACTTCTCAAAACAAACTCGAATGAGAATGTACGCGCATGCATTAAAATAAGTGCACAGCCAAAAACTATTTTTGCAGATTTTTTTGTCGCCGTTTTGAGCTGGAGTTAGCCACTAAATAATACTAAATGCATAATTGTAAAACGCTTTATGTTACTTCTATTACATTTTGTCCATTGTAAGTTAATCGTGTCGATTTTCCGAATTTATATTTTAATACAACTTTCATAACGCATGATTTCAAATGTTTGCTGTGACAGAATCCACTTTAATTTTAAAGCATATAAAAATGATACCTTATATTATTGACGAAAATAGTACACACAAGTGAAAAAAAATGCTTTCTTGTTGAACGCACAAGTAAAGACGAGCAGATTAACAACTGAAGACAGGTTGCAATAAATAAATAGTAAATCTAACACAAATTCTGTTTGATTTGACACAGATATGGTTTCAACACAACGGCAAATTACAATGACCATGAGTTATATTGTGGTGGATTTGCAAGACAACATCAAAAGAACGGAGGAAAATGCGGTGTTTGTGGTGAGTAAAAAGTTGATAACCCGTGAAGAAGCATTAGGATATTTAAATTCTTTATAATCCTTCAATCCTTAAATGATGTTATTTTATCGTAGGTGACCCGTTTGACGGTCCTCGACCAAATGAGGCTGGGGGTCCTTACGCACAGGTAAAAGTTTCGGCCAGTCAGCCTTTCATTACTACTACCTCTTGTAAGAAAATAAATTAATAGTTTTCCTATACAGGGCATAATTGTCCGGAAGTACAGAAAGAATTCAATCATTCGGATCAAAGTCGAACTGACAGCTAATCACAAAGGATACTTCGAGTTCCGCCTGTGTCCCAACAATAACCCTAAAAAAGCAGTTTCACAAAAATGCCTCGACAATTTTATATTGCAACAAGCCAGCAGTGAAGGGCCCAGGTATAATTTCGTTTATCCTTTAATTGCTTCTTAAATAATTCTGAGAACTAAGGTTGAAAACCTTCTTCAAAAACTTTCTTTCCGTTTCCATTTCTCATGGGTTTTTTCTGTGGAATTTGTCAGAATTTAGAAAGTACTTACCGGTACCGGTAAAACTATGAATAATAAACTGAACTGCTTGGATTTTTTCACATTATAGGTACTACCCTGGTGAAGGTACCAAAGTATTCGAATCTAGGTACATTCTACCTAAAGGCATGACGTGTACGCAATGCGTTCTTCAATGGCGTTATATAGCAGCTAATTCGTGGGGAGGGCCGTGCCCCGACGGAAGTAAAGAAGGATTAGGATGTGGTCCACAAGAGGAGTTCAGAGCTTGTTCTGATGTGGCAATTTACGATGACAAAGGATATGCATCAGCAGATGAACCAGAAGTTGAAATTGATAATGAAGTTGACACAGGTAATCACGAATCAATCCCACCCACTGTATAGTTCATTCGTCCAATTTAACAAATTTGTGTACTATAATTTTCAGATAAATTGGAAGGCACGAATGGAACGATTTCCAAACAACCTAAATCAGAAACAGATATTCCTGAAGCAGCATTCTGGCCACTTATCATGGCATTTATTTCTCTCATTTTTGCACTTCTTCTTTTTGGCGTCCTGTTCGGATGGTTCTACCGTAAAGAAATCATTCAATGCTTAAGAAACACGATGACCAATCTTCGAAACCGGAGAAGTGGAAATGCAGCTTTTAACTCTCAAAAACCATCCGATGGTGTTCCAGTTCGCCCTCCACGTTCTAAAAAATTAAATCAACCTCAGTCGCCAGATATTTATTCCCAGAAGAAGCATATTACGCCAGATATAATATCTCAACCTATGCATCTCACAATCAATGGTCTCGCAGTGTAGTACTACCGGGATTACATTAAATAGTTTTAAGTTCTCTTTAAATTGCGACTGAAGATTTCGTGCCTCCGATCGATAAGTGATGATGGAAAGAAATCGCTTACACACGTATTATGGAAGCAACCGTCCAACATTTTGAATGATAAATGTTCAACAGGGCTATCGTTAGCTTTATTATGTATTTTTTATAAATGTTGAAATAAATTTGATACAAAAATAATTAAATACCAGCAAAGTTTGTTCGTCCTAACCACATGCATCAGCATTAGTAGGTGCGATTATTTGCGATTTGAGTTGCGAAATGCTGCGATTTGCAACAACGGATAGAGTTCCCAGTGTTATTAGGCTGGAATGGAAAACCATAAATAGCATGTCTCATAGTCTACTATTAATATTTTAGCATTAAGAATCATTGAGAAACCATTGTTTAATGAGTGAGAGCCTGAATGTTCAACTTTCGCGAGGTGCCCCATATAACGAAACTGAACAAAGTAAAGCGGGAAATGCAACAAAGTAAGCAGACTTCAGTTTTACGCTGCACGTGTCTGGACTGGAGAACCTCAAAACAATTAAACTTCTTCTCGCCGCCTGCTGAACTATAACTACCACAACTAAAACTATAACAACTACAAGTTTATCGTCTTTGGGAGAACCTAAATAGTTAAAAAGCACGGCCGATCGGTTTAGTAATACAAAATAAAATCATCTCTCCAAACTGACTTGTTGTTTTTGAATTCAACATTTCTTACTCAACCCTCATACACAATTTGCTGGGAGGCGTCTCTTCATCGCAGCTAAAGAATGCCGAGATTAAGGAAACAACGAAGGAAGCAAAAGTACCAATATCACATTAATCGCAGGAGGCTTAATGCTCAATTAACGAAACTTCCGGATATCAAGTGGTAAGCTAAAATTGTTAAAAAGTTCAGTTGGCTAACCAGCCGTGCTGCTCTCTTTATCTTCAAGATCGGTCATAGGATAAGATCCTATCCATTCAAGTTTAGGAGAGATTTGTCCGTTTCGTTCACCAACCGAAATATAAATTAATGAGAATATCGTAAGTAATGTTTTGAGGTTTTTAAGTTAAGTTGTCTGGTTAACGTTTTTATAGTGAATTGGTGAAGAAAGCGTGGGATAATAAGAAATCATTGAATGATAACCTTTCGTCTATGGGACTGGTAGCTGATCCAAACAATCATAAAGGATTTAAAATTCTGTCCGGAAAGGTAAACTAAATTCTTGTGAAAAAATGATTTGTAGAGAGCTTTGCTTTTGATTTACTTATATTAATTTCTTGATTGTAAATCTGGAACAGGAACTCATCAAGAAGTCCGCAAAGAAATTAGAATCAGATGAAATCATCGAGGATATCCAGGAAGCAAGAAAAGGAGAAAAAGTACACGTTGTTGAACAATTAGAGAAACAAGCTAAAGACGGCTATGAAGCAAAAAAAGCGATTGCTCATCCTCTCCCTCCAGAAATGTACAAGAAACTCACAAAATTCCTTGATAAATATGGAGAAGACTTTGAGGTTTCACAGAATGCACTTACATCTCATCATATACATTTCATATTGTTAGATTTTTAAACATTAATAAATTCGTTGATAATTTAATTTTCAGGCAATGGCAAAGGACCACACCAACTACTATCAAGAAACAGCAGCACAGCTAAGGTCTCAAGTTAATCGACTAAAAGGAATTGATCAGCAATGGATTCCATACCTGAAATCAAGAGGCCTCCTAGAAACGCATTCAGCTCCAATTGAAAGCAAGTAGATTACTAATAATATAAACTAATTTCACGCTGTCATTTAAACAACTTCGCATTCTGAATTTTGTGTATAATTTGTTGACTTATTGTTGTACAATGATATATACATCCATATTTTGTAAATAAATAATTTCCATTAAACATAAAACGTAATTAATTATACTACAGTTCACATTACTTCACTGGTGGGTTGAATATATGCAAACCGAGAAAACGTACATGTATGTATCTATATTATATGGGTAGATAGATAGACAGCAATCGCATAAATAGGTTTCACCTCTTAATGAAAGCATTTTACTGTCATGTGTCTGTGTAATTTCTCAACTTCAGAGTACGAGACATGATGTCAGTATGTTACTATATAAGCAATTACATTGCCAATTGTGCATGAAATGTAAACTTAATAGCCCCAATACTTTTTCAGATTGATTCCATGCAATTGCAAAACCCATCTGCTGTCACTACATACTACTTCAATACAGTAGTGCATTATCTCTCAATTCTGATTTCTTACAGCTTTTGGTTCATTTGATTCCATCCATCTGTGCATTAATGAGCTTTTCAGCTACGTGATATTGTCATGTCTTCTTGAACCGTGCACAACAATAATTTGAGACCAAGTGTTGTACATAAGTCAACTGATGTGCCCGCAGTAGAAGTAGTAACCAAAAACCACCACATAATAATGATGATATGGTCTTACAATACTAAAAAATCTTCAGTCTTCTTTCTTTCTTAAGACTAGTCTTGAAGAAATACATACGAAAATACAAATATACTAAACTCGACATGCTACTAATACTACTACTGCATATAATCACAGAATGGTGTAAGTAGTACACACTACACACACACAACTTGATTGCCGTACAAGTAAATGAGACATGATGATGATGGTTGTTGGTGGTGGTGGTGGTGGTGAGTGGTGATGAGATAGTCGGTGGTGGTGGTGGTGGTTGTAGCATTGCAGAGAGGGTTCTTGTTGCTGCTGGTTAGCTTTACTTGTTATATGCTAAGTGTACGCTTCAATCTGGTTTTTTCAACATACATATTGTACTATTGACTAATACATGGCTATGCATTCTAAATTCTAAGTCTGAGATGATGATGGTATGGTATAGTGTCCATAATACACAATACACACACACATCCTACTAGTAAATCCGTACACCAGATCATCATCACACACACTACACTAGAAAATAAAATTACTTATCACAATATTATTTGTTTAGTAAAGTTTTTTTGAATTTTCCCTTCTTGAACTAGTAATATAATAAATAGTCCACCTATTCCAGACAATAAAAACATTTCAAGAGCTATTTTCCAAGTTTGTAACTTAATAGATTTAAGTTGTTAGTTCTAAAAAAGACTGACACACTGAATGAATATAATTAGCAGAAGAATTACTTAAATTAACACATGGTCTTACCGTTAAGAAAGTTAGTTGTTGGATGGAAGTGGAAGAGATTTTCCCAGACAGTCGATCATCGTCTAAAAGTGTCCTTCTTCGTGGTCGAAAAAGTATTTTTGACGAGTAAAATAATAATAAATAATAATAATAATAATCAATTTGAGTGAAAGAAAGCGTTGCTGGTGACAGTAAATCTCCGTAGTAGTGTGGGAGGGCATTCATTTAAAATGAGTCACTGCCGAGTACACGGAATAAAATGAGATAACATCGGTCGATGGTGACGGTGGACGGTGACGTCGTCGTAATATTATGGACATTGAATGAGTGCCTCTTGTTTATATAGGATAGTTGTATAATTGCTGCTCAAATAGGAATATATATACAAGGACTGGAATAGTGATTACGACGGATGGTTTGGAGGGTCTAAAAGTATTTCCAGTTTAGAGTTAAAAGTAAGGGGGGGTGTGGGGACCAGTATGAGATGGATTAATTGTTGGGAGGGATAGAAAATCCAGAAACTCCTTGAGAATGTCGTTCTTCAGCGGGTTGAAGAAGAAAGTGTTGAACTTTGGGGGAGGGCGAGGGGGCGAAGGTGGAGGTCAAGGGAGTCGCTTCAAAAAACTGCCGGCATGTCTTCGTATGGATGTGGACCCTGGGTGTCAGTGGGACTTCATTGGAGAATTGGGCGATGGTGCTTTCGGGAAAGTTTACAAGGTAAGGGAATTTTTAGTACCCTGAGTGGATTTTTACGGCGACAAGTTTTGATTCTCCTATGTGGTATTTTATACTTGTGTTTTCTTTTTTGCTTTCATTCAGGCAAAACACAAAGAAACTGCAATTCTTGCAGCTGCAAAAATGTGCCGATTGGAAGGGGACGAAGATTTGGACGATTTTCGTGTAGAAATAGATATCTTAGCGGATTGCAAGCATCCTAATGTGGTTTCACTTTATGATGCATTCTGCATCGATAGTAAACTCTGGGTACGTTGCAAGTGGCCTTTCTGGAGGAATAGTGTTTAAGCTTTAGTTGACATTTATATTTTATCATTTCAGCTACTTCTTGAGTACTGTGACGGAGGAGCACTAGATTCCATCATGCTCGAGCTGGAACATGGTTTATCTGAAACTCAAATAGGCTATGTGGCATCGCAGTTATGTACAGCTTTGAGTTATTTGCATGAAAACAAAGTTATTCACAGAGACTTAAAGGCTGGAAATGTACTTGTTACTGCAGAAGGAGGAGTCAAACTTGGTATTAATTGAGATAACTAGTATGCATATTATTGTTATTTTAACTGAACTAACCTAGGCTGGTTTTTGGTTAAATAGCGGATTTTGGCGTATCAGCCAAGAATAAGTACACATTACAAAAACACGATACCTTTATTGGAACTCCTTATTGGATGGCTCCAGAAGTTGTTATGTGCGAAACATTTAAAGACAATCCTTATGATTATAAGGTACGGGGGAATAATCGTGACTCGAAATGAGCTTATGTATAGGTCTACTTGAATGACCGTGATTTTGATTTAGGTGGATATTTGGTCATTGGGAATCACCCTTATCGAGTGCGCTGAAATGGAACCCCCTCACCACGAGCTTAGTCCGATGAGAGTGGTGTTAAAGATACAAAGAGGAGATCCGCCAAAGCTGACAAAGCCTAGTGCATTTAGTCCTGAGTTCAATTCATTTCTTGCGAAGTGTCTTATTAAGGACCCCAGCAACCGACCAACTGCTCATGAACTTTTGCATGTGCGTAACAAGCATCGCAAACTACTAGAGAAAGATTACTTATTATGATTTGTATTATATTTCCAGCACCCTTTCATAACCAGAGCTGTCGACCCAAAACCTATCAGGGACCTAGTATTAGAATTCAAAGCAGAAGTTGTGGAGGAAGTTACTGTTGATGAAGATGCGGAGGTAAACCTGCCTTTTAATTTTGTGAACTGTTTGTATTTTCTTAAATTTAATTCTATTTTTCTGATTCAAGTAACGTGTTGCATTTTTCATTTTGGTACCAACTGAATTAGTGTAGAAATCTAAGTTTTATTTGCTTTATAGTTAGAAACGCACATTGTTCTACTCTTTCATATCTTTAGTTAGTATTGAATATTCTGTCGAATTTCTTTTACAATGCCTTACTGGAAAAAACAGAAAAAGGACTCTCACCTACAAGCATAAAAAGGATTCATGCATTCTTGGTACCTGTCTTTCATTATATATTGCATAATACAGTATATTCTAAGGCTATATAGTACGTAATAATAATTTACAACCTGATTTTGCACTCCCTTTGCTTCAATGGTTGGAAATCAGTTTTTTACAAATAGTATAAAAAAGCTTCCATAAATCGGCGAAAACTCGACTGATTTCTAGAAGTAAAGTGCTAGACTTCACGCAATTCGAAGTTTGGTCATGTTATAATATAGCTTTATTTTTGTATTTGCAGAGATCCTCACAACTTAACGTGGAAATGCTGGAAAATCCTGATGACTTGGGTACATTTCATAATTAATTTACTGGTGATTGCCAAAAAGTACTATTCAATCTCACAACTACTCATAATTTTGCAGTTCCTGTGACCCCAGTGGATCAAGGCGCGTTTCGTCTTCCAGACACACCACCATCTTCAAATCCAAGTGTGGAAAAAAGAGTTGCGCCTTGTGATGAAGAAAGTATTGCTAAACGTACAAAACAGGAATCGCCATCCCCTACTTCTGGTTCAAATGTTGAAAAAGAGAGAAAGGTTAAGGAAAAAAGACCAGCTCCGAAGCCTCCTTCAGCAGATAAAGTTATGGGTAGTAAAAATGCTAGTGAAGTGCCCACTTCTAACGATGTGCCAAAGTCTGCATCAGCAACAGAACTTCACGAGTCTTCACCTTCAGTTCCAAAAGAAGCTACGAAACTACCGTCAACTAATAAAGTTAAATCTTCAGTTCGAGATGTGCCACTGAATTTAGAAAGGCCTAAATCAGTGGCCTCAGTACCGACGGATAACCAAAATATTCATAAGAAACCGTTGCAAAAATCTAAATCACACCCTGTGTCAGAAGATCAAGATGATCAGAAAACATTAGCGCCAAAACCATCACTAAATTCTAAACCTGAAGTAACTTCATCTTCGTTATCAAACCATACTGATCAAAATGAAGAAAGTGTTAATGAAACTGAAAGAGTAAGCAAGCCTGCAGCGTATGTGGAGAAGTCGAATGGTTTCGGTAGTGGACCAATATCACATGAAGACTCAGACGCAGTTGATAATCTCCTTCCTTTACCGGAGACTTGTCGGCCCGTTGACAATTTATCTAAAAACAATGAAATACCTCCACCAGACTTTAATGATATGCCTGCCATACAAATTTCCACTGTAGTTAACGATAAAATGTCTTCTAACCACAAAGATTTCGTACTTCCAGACGAGGATGGCGCGAATATAAGAAAACCTAAAGACAAAAAGTCTAAACACAAGAATGCTGCATCACGCTCTGTCAACGATTCTGTAACGGTTGTACCTGTAACTCCTGAACCCATAAGTGTGGTTAGTGTAAATAGCGAAGATGTTAATTTAAGCACTTCGGAATCGTCTGCTGCTACGGTTGTTACTGTTAATTCAGGCCGAAACTCTTCTACCTTTGATGTTTCTTTAACTGCATCTATGTCGGATCAAGTAAGATTTTTTATTTACTGTTTTGCTCGTAAATAATGTCTATAGCGCAGTTACGACAATGTTTCGTTTTTAATAGGTTGTTGTAGTGTCTAATAGTACGAACAAAACATGGCTAAGTCCTAATGAGTTGCAAGATGAGGCTAAAAGCCTTGATAACCATGTTCTGATCACTCCTACGTCCGGTGATAGCCAGCGTGCGAAGGGTCAAAAGTTGGACAATAGTGAAGTCATTGTTTACAGTCCAGTTACCATGAATGACCATAATGATGACTACTACGACCAAAGTGAGCTATTATGAGTCTTAAGCGAGCTAAAATCATATATGAGTCGATATTTTATAGTACAGTGACGATCTATCTAAATCACTAGGTTTAAATATGAGTCACGTGTCAGTTGTTGCCGTCGGCGAAGAAAATGACAGTTGGACTTCTTCTCGAGGAAACGTTAGTGCAATAATACTTCAACCAGAACCTAAAGGTAGTAAATATATATAATATTGTATTATAAATATTCCATTCGTAGACATAAACAAAATGAAAATGATTTTGGTTAACCCTTCAGATGACGCTCCAATTTCTATAATTGTGGAAGGTACAACTGTTGAGTCAACTGATGTAGACACTGTTCCGGACTTAAATAATAAAAGTGACCATAATAAGGATCGATTTTCCAATGACAGTATTCCAGTTACAAGAAGAGTCGGTGCTTATGCACAGAAATCTCGTCCAGTATCAGATGGTCATATTCTTGTACAAGATTCATGGCCCTCCAAGGTATAAACAATAAAAAGGTTCTTTCAAATGATTCCAGTAACTATATTAAAATCTCATTCCTATTATTATTGTAGACACAACGCCAGAAAGAAAAGTCTGGAGCATCTGCTGTTACTTCTTCCCTTAAAGACATTCCATTGCAAATAGAAGATGAGAATAATCACACATCAAGTCTCGATAGGACAAATAATCGAACTAAACGGGTTGTTACAAATGGAGATGCGAAAAGTGTTGCACCCAAGCCAACACATTCAAGAAATAGGTACTACAGCCAGGAAAATCTCAGCATTTTAAATAATTATGTAATATATAAAACTACTCTTTGATAATTTAAGATCCGATACTGAATCTGTTTCGACATCAATTAGTCAGAGTAGCAATAAAGAAAATCATGATTCCACTCCATCACCAGCTGAATCGACAGTGGCTGGAGAAGAAGAGGTCGTTTTAAGAAGGAAAGTGGATCCTAAAGTGAGTTTTTGTGATCTCTCACAACACTTCATTACTGTCTTTGAAGATACTAATGAAATTTTTGTTCTTTATCGAAGGAACGAGCCAGATTAAAGGAAGAAATGAACATGAAGAAGAAAACTAGGAAAAGAACTCGCAAATTTGAAGTCGATGGTGTTATTGTTACAACTACAACATCAAAAGTTGTGTATGGGGATGATGATGACTCAGTTACGAATTATCATATGAATCGAAAACAAGAACTCCGAGAGTTTAAATTGCTTCAAAAACAGGAACAAAAGCAGTGCCAAGACTTAAACTTAAGAGCTCACTTTGCTTTTGAGGGACAGGTATGTGCATTTAGTGCTACGCTGTTAAAAGTTTTGTTTTTTTTCATGGTCTAAAATATTGCTTAACAGGAAAAACGGCTCGAACAAGAAAAAATCAATTCGATTCGATCGTTTGAAAACGATATGGAGTCAAAAGCTAGACTTCAAAAGCAGCAGGTTGAAAAGACTGAGCAGTATCAAGAAAGCGAACTCCGTCAAATGTCCAAACGAATTCGAGTGGAACAAGTAAGATTTATTTGTTGATTTGACGAAAATTGTTGGAGATATCTAGAAGTCATAATTTGGTGTCATAGGAAAAAGAACTTAGTTTATTTCGGGCTGGACTCAAGCAAGAACAGAAATTATTGAAGCAGGAGGTTGAACAACTGCCTAAAGATCAAAGAAAAAACGCTTGGAGGATTCGTAAAGAACAATTAGATCGAGATCAGCATGAAAGGGTTAGTTGCAACTACCTATGGTTTCTTATGCTTATGGTAAAATAATCATAAAAATTATGCAATAAAGGAACGTCAATTTATGGAAAAACTGAATGAAAATCACGACTCGAGGATGAAAAGAGAAAATGAGCTGCATCGCGCAAAGATCGCGTCAATGGAGAGACAGTACTTAGAAGAAAAACATGATGTAATATAATTTTACTATCACGATTCATAATTGGAGTGTTACTTACTTAATTGGATATTGCAGAGAATTCGAAGACATCACAAATTTTTGTGGGACTTGGAAGAAAATCACATGAAGGAGAGACACCAACTTAAGCGTCGTCAGATTAAAGAGAGTTTTCATCTGCAACGGCAACAGGTAATTGTTACGCAGATAGCGTTGCATTATTTTATTTGGCTTTAACTACTGTATAATGGTTTCGAAATCTCAATACCCTTAATTTTTTAGATGCTAATCCGTCATGATAAAGAACTTGATCACCACCGTAGAGTAAGTATGCGAAAAGAGGATGAATTGCTCAAGCGCCAGGCCCAAGAAAAGCGTGCACTTCCCAAGAGAATCAGAAGTGAAATGAAAGTAAGAGAGCTGATGTTTCGAGAGTCCCTGCGAATACATGCACCAGGAACCATTCCCACAAGCGGTCCGGAAGAAGAAAAGGACAGATTACGAAAGGTTCGGTGAAATGTTTTAGTAGTGGAGTTAACATTTTTATAACAACCATTTGTTAAATAGTTTCAAGAACAGGAGAAAAAGAAGTACAAAGCAGAGCAACAGCGGCTTGATGAAAAACACATTCGTCAACTTGAAGAGCTGCGTGGAAATATTGATGCTACAAAACGAGAGCTCGAACAGCTTCAAAATGAAAAGCGTAAGTTTTAAAAGCCGATTTTAAAATTCTCACATTGTTTCTTATCGTACATTTTCTGTAGGGGCTCTGCTTACTCAACATGAGGAGCTAAAGTTGAAGGAACTGGATGAAACTTGCACACATGCCCTGCGAAGCTTCAAGGCTGAAATTCCACAGAAACAAGAGGTGAGCTAGATTTTGAAGTTTTTCAGTAATTTTATGCTGACTTTATTAATTGCTTTATTATTATTTGTTTCAGAAATTGGAAGCGGATTTCGCAGCTCAGTTGATGGAGCAACGTAGATTTTACGGGGACATGGCATTTGGAGATATGTCTGATACAGTCTCATCACGTAACAGTTTCTTTACGTCTGGCCGCAACACACCAGTTCCAACAAGTTCTTTTTCAAGCCTGGAATCTGAGACATGAGTCAGTCTATCTGAAATACACCTATGGTGTTTCAGCTTAGTATTTCAGTACCCTCAGTCATCGTTAGTCAACTACAACTTCTTGAAAAGGCCTCTATAGTTTGCAGTTTCTAAATGCCAGAATTGTACTCTAGTAGGTTGAACCATATTTTTAACTAGAATTTTGTTTATGTACTGTTGGTGACTCTAACGTGAGAAACAAGCTCTTTATTGTATTCAGCGCTGTACATCCAGTAGTTAATTATCTTATCCATTTAGAAATATTTTTTTCAAAACTACGTATTTAATTTATAGATGGGTTCAAACTTAACAATGTATAACCAAATAACACTCGGTTTACAGTCAAGTATTAACTTATTTGTTTTCCAATGAACCTAACCTGACATTGCAAATTGTGTAGTACTTGTACAATTGAAATCATTAATAAGTTGCAGTGTGCAAGACAATGCAAAATCAAAGCATTAACCAAGTAATTTTATGAATGCCTTAATATTACAAATCAAGTGTTCACCGTTTGTGTAATGTGTAGGTGTGTATATGGTCTGTATGTTCACGCGTTATTGAGTCTGAGCAAGTTCTTCATACAAACCTCTAATCATTGTACACAGTCTCTCTGTGAGATACTTAATGCCTTTAAATAGCAGCATTTTTGGCCGAATCGATTAATTTTCCTCGTAATATCGCTTTCCATTAATTGCGGAAAGTGCAGCGGAAAAATCTTCAGAATTAAAAAAACCTGTAAGATAATAAAGACTGTCTTGGCCTAACTTTCTACAGTAGTAATGTAGCCAAAAATGTTTAAAAGCTAGCTTAATAATAAGAGATTCCGTAATTTGTGCCTGTACGACTTGGAAATTTGCATAATATTTGGAATTTGACAAGTACCTGTAAATGACTGAAGTTATTATGACGACGTGTCTTTGTAACAACGTATCATGTCACGAGTCCACAGCCAGTAAGTTTTGTGAACTGTGTTTAATTGGCATTATAGACAACAGGAATGCTCATGAAGTTTTGTCGAACTCTAAATGTACGAATTTTTCTTTATAAATGTAGAAGTATACATTGTTCGATCATATCTGTGTCGAAAAGTAGTTATTTAAAATTAATATTTAACTATACATTATTCATAGATTTCGTTCTGTACGCAATTCAAAATGCCATAATTCTTTAATTTTATGAAATTAAATTATGAAGATGTGATTTCTCAACAATAACTACAATTAATTCATTTATTAATGGCTTCATCTGACATTCTGACAGGCATATCCCTACAAGTGACAATTAAAAGTATATATCATCTTGGGCGTTACATAAATAAACTCAATTATACCAACGAGTTAGGATAAATTGTCTTAAGAATAAGTGTTTATTGATCAGACAAACAGCAGAGCGGAGATGTGATGTTTGTAGCAGTAGGTGTAAAACTATACGGTTGATGAAATCTACATCTAACGTCAAATTCCAATTATGAATGAATGAATACTCGTAGTAGCTATTCTTACAAAAAAGTCATTTTTAATTTGTGGAGTCTTGGAATCGTGGAAAATTAGTTTGTCTCGTGTGCATAGTCTTCGTTTATGGAATTGCATTTGTAGAGTCGAGTTTACATCGAAGTTGGTGACCAGAAATTAAGTTCTCGGAGATGAGACGGTCGAGGAACATATTTAACTTTCTTCTTCAGCCCTTGGTTATTTGGATGCGGTTGCAGTTCAACTTTGGCTTCGTACAAAGTGTTGTCAATAGTCTGAGGAGATTTAATATTTAGTTGTTAACAACAATGCCATGAAACTTGCATAATCGTATCTTACGATTAGTATAGTTCTTATGTTGTAGTGGTTTACCTCTTTAGGAGCGGATCTAAATAGCCAGTTTCCATCATCTTTGCGAGCTGGGTCTCCAGCAAAGAACGGATTTCCAGACTTACGGACCACCTGAACAAAGTTTGAAACAAAAGTTGCACTCATACGAAATTTGCTACTTTTATTTATACTAAATACAGTATTTTTGTCCGATGTCATTGTTAGTCTGGTGCGATTACGAATGACGATTGTTTGTTAGTAAGTATACATCTAGAAACATCGTGCAGCATTGCATGTTACTTCAACAACCGTTAAAAAATAAACGTACACGCTTAAAACATCTAAAAGTGCACTACTAGCGCAAACTCAAAACCCAAATTTGAAATCAAACCCACGTTCTTTTAAGGCTACACCATAACTATACCAATAATCGCATTCCACTTTGCATTTCCGTGTCCGTGTCTACTATTGTTATTCTAACAATCTATGTCGCAAGATGTCTGATTCATTAGTTGTAATGTTAACCTGCGGTGAACAAACTGGAGTAACAGCTGGAGTCGAGCATGGCGTTACATCTGGGGTGCTCAACTTATCAACCAAATTCAAAGATCCACCTACATCGGTTTTGGTTATCTGTAATCGGATTTGAGAATTCTGGAGATTAGTCGAAATACTAAGCAATTTTTGTACTAAAACTCTAACAACGCTCATGCAATTATATAACCTCATATATACGTCTATGTAAGACCTTTGTGGACTATAACAGGGTACAAAAGTCGACTCAACACTTCCCACTATGTAGTGACCTCGGTCTCATAGGAATAGTTGGAAATTGAGGTTTATCTACTTATTTAGCCTAGTTGTCTGCTCAATATTCTTTAGTGTTTGCCTATTACCTTAGGAGGTGAAAGATGTAAAACTTGATGGTCAGCAGGAGTCAAAGCGCTATCATCAAAGGAGATGTCATCATGAGAAGCTAATTCAGAGTTGAAGTGGTGTGACCCTCGAACGTTGTCCTTAGCCCATTTTTCCAGTTCGAATGAGCTCATGTTAAGAATCTTTCCTGAGACCATGAACCCTTCGGTTGGAGCCAGTTCTCCAGTTACGGAAGTTCCAGATGGCGGCTGGTAAGACGGGACGAAGGACTTGAAGAAAGCAGACGACCCTGAAGTCGCACAGTTTCCTTCGGATTCATCCGAATTCTGAATGGGGGTTGTGATGAAAGTTTCCCTAGTACTCTTTTCTTCGTTGAACTTGGAACAGTTCCCTGAAAATACAGATTGAATTCATGACGTGAAATATGCTCGGGTCTTTCAGAGAGAATTGGGGTTTTAATTACTAACAATTATGGAGATGGAGCTTTGAAACGGTACGACATTCAAATATGTTGCTTACTGTTGCAAGATAAGAGTAAAAACCATTCTAGACTACAAAGGGAAGATTTGATAACAGCTTACCTTGCGTTTTACTCGCGTGTGTCTTATTATTCATTTTGCTGTGGGAATTGTTAGCGTAGAAAAATCCATCTGAAGGAGGAGATGCACACATATCCATGAAATCTAGCCTGCACACCATAAAACAAAAACGATTTGTTATAAACTTATAATGGACAATTAAAGCTATAGAATCTCCTCTCGGAATGAAATGAAAGGGTTGTTTGACTTGTCGTAAGAAAAATTTATCATTAATAAGGAGCAATCACCAACCACACAATCACTGAGGCTCATACGAGTGACATTTGTACCATTGCTTACCTATCTCCTTTTCTACTCCACATGCTTGGTAGACATCGACCGTCATCACCAGAATCCATTTTAATCAGGTCCAAGAAGCTGCAATTCAGTCACAAAATGGTTATATATATACGTTCAAACGCTATGAGGCATAATCCGTAATGGGCAACATTTTAGAACTTAGGTATCAGAACTATATAATTGCAATTGCAACTATTCCTAGCTTCTCAGAAAAATCATTAGCACATCACAATTAGTTTTCGTTGATCTATTCATTCATTTTATTTTTAAGCAGTGATGATGTGTGCGTCAATGACATAAAAGAGTTCATCAATTCATTCAGATGCGTGTTACACATAAATGAGTGACAAAGTTAAAAGGACATTAAGAACCAATTCAAACTTCAATTTTAAGCCAGACAGAATGAGAGTCAGTTTGATTCAAATACAAAGTGTAATAATAATAAAATAATAATAAAAGTAATACAAATTGAATTTGTGAACTTACGATAATCTCATGTATTGTAAGATGCTAGCCGATTCACAAGATTGAATTAAAATTTAAGACACAGAAAACTATACGAATCGTTGGTATATTACGAAATGGAAATCGGTGGTGGGTATTATAATTAGAGCAATGTAAAAGTTCACTGGATTTTGAATCGGTGTCCCCGACTTATACTATATTATAATACGCGTCTCTTATCGTAATTTCAGCCTGGCTGATGCTATTGATCTGAATTCTCGTTAGTCCTTCACTCTAAGGATTCAGTAAGATGGGACAGAGTGTAAAAGTAATTTGTAATCGAGATAACCTCATTCTCCATCGATTCGACAAACTCTATATATGGTGTCCTATGAACTTTGCTAAACTTTGCTATCATTCTTTGTTAAGCCATCTCGTATTAATCCCATGCTTGGTTTTATCTTCCAACTCCAACGAGTTTCAGTTTCAATTAACTGAGCCATTATGCAGTGCAGACATATACATGTGACGGAAAGCAAGAAAGTACTTTAGAATTTACTTGTTTCCGCTTAGTGTAAAGTCTTCGTAAATCAGGTAGAGTTATAGTTGCAAGTTGAGTTGCAGTCAATAAAGAATCTCACGGATGATTAAAGACAGTAGTAGTAGTAGTAGTTTCAGACAGAATTGTGGAAAGTTTCAGCCAAATTAATATGTATCTGAAAAATAAAAACAAAAATCATGTATTAGGTTTTTAATCAATGGAGGAACACATTTCTATTTCTAGTCGCTGGGCAAGAAAATGTCATATCGGATCTTTTAGAATTCAGTAACTTCTCGGAAAATGTGCTCATTTTGGTTGGTGTACAACTTTAAATTTTAAGCTATCCTTTTGTTTGGTTCAAATTTGTTACACGGATACTGCAACAGTAGAAAAAATATTTAAAAACTACACGACTATGATTATGAATAAAACACACACGATCCAATAATTAACTCTAGACGTGTGTATTTAGTTTCGAAAAAGTTACTGAAACTTAAAAATATGCATTGCTTCACTTTAAATTCCATTTCTACAGCTTCCAATTTGCAAAGTACAATTTTCTTCAAACTTATCATTGCGAGGAATAACACAATCTTGAGTTACATTACCAGAAATCTTCTTTACAATAAAAAGCCAAAAATACTTACACTGAAGGTTGAAGTGAAGTCCAGTAAATGAGAGTATGAGAGATTTCGAATGACAATGAAATTTAAAATTGACAAGACTCTATCGTAGTTAACATTTTAGGATGAACGCACTTCACGTACGTTAAAGAGAAGTTTGTATATAAAGGTTAAAGGTAACAAAAATAGTGTGTGTGTGAGTTTATTGAGAAATTATAATGTCTACCTAAACCCTTTTGAAAGAGTAGAACAAATTAACTCGAAGTTCATAGTTACTAGATGAAAAGGTTGACACAAAGGTCACTTGGAAATTAAACTGAAAAGTTTCTTCTCTGCTGGTCCAAGCTTATTCTGCCTCTGCTGCTGCAAGGTTGCTTGAGGTGGAAAGATTCTTCAATTAGTCGACGACGATGAGCCTCTTCTGCTCATGTTACTATCTTCTTCAGCTTCCTTCTAAATCTTTCTAGTCTTGACTGGTATATATACACATACACTTATACACACGCATATATATATATATATAGTGAGAGATATGTGTGTGATTCAGGAAAGTACTTTTTAGTGAGTCGTCTCACAATAAGAAGTCAGCAGCCATTCGGCCAAAGAGTTGCTCACTAATAAGTTCTTATTGTGAAACTCGACGGCCCTAGTACTACTCCAATAATGATAAACCATATGTATAAATTGCTTCCAAAAGGGTGACCATAGAACAGAGTCAGTACGTCTGGGATAGATCTCATCTGGTTGGCATGTCCGTAGTTTTACGTGCTACTACTTTATTACATGGAAGAAACCTTCTCAACCCTTCAACCTTAAAGTTTTCAGACAATACTTGCCATTTACTTTTTCTGGTCCTTTTTTTAAGTTTCATGCAACAACCTAGTACGTCATATGCTGCTGCTCCCGTATGATTCGATTGTATGAAAAGCATCCTAAGCTTAACAAAAGTACTTGAGGGCGTTCAACAAAATTTTCCTTTAATTGTGAACGCTGATGCTTGGTAGAGGTAGAGCATGCATGCAATAACAGGCTTGTATTTCTCATGCATCCAGTTTTATCTGAATAATTGTTGTTTTTACTAGACTGCTGCATAATAATTATTTAGACAAAATAATAACAACACTTGCCAAATGCCAAAGTCCTTCGTTATTATTATTATTACAGTTTGGCCATTCTAGTACATTCAATGAACTCTCCGAGAGGTAGAAGGACGCACAGGTACAATAGTGATGTTGGAAAGGGTAGTGTTATAAGCGTAAAAAGGTGTTTTGTGAATGAATGAAGTATGATTTATAAATTGATCATGGCAGTATATGCACGTTTATATTTATTAGTAATTAATAGGTTGCCTGCACAGTACTCAATAATGTTTCTTCCTGCGTAATAGTATTTATATTGGCCTTCTGTGAAACGGATGTAAACTTACTTGTTTTAAAG
>Ga0194135_10000255_pt1 | contig 30630 bp, 33 predicted proteins | sample LitLau_LLRF_2013_FD_134024 | JGI IMG/M metagenome (GOLD analysis project Ga0194135, IMG submission 134024) | Freshwater sediment microbial communities in response to fracking from North America - Little Laurel Run_MetaG_LLRF_2013 (version 2) | ecosystem: Environmental > Aquatic > Freshwater >... | reverse complement strand
TTAGGAATGGAATAAAATGCGAAATAACTCTCAAATTAAAACTAAAAGTTAGCGACAAAAATCACAAGTGTTTTGGAATAGACATCTTGCCTTCCGCGCTGAAATATCCGAGTGATCTTCGGTTTTTGCAACCTACTTCCTTAGAATTTGTTCACTAGAACAGATGAAGAAGATTTATACAAAAAGTTGTTCTCAGAGTTGCTCACACAGTTAGTCCCAATTCCCATACCTTCTGGTGTTACTGTACAACCAACTGTGAACTAAGTGTAGAAGGCCGAAGGACAGGTAGTCTTAGTTTAGCCAAGTTGGAGTGTTTCTGAATCTGAAGAAGTAACTGTGAGAGTATAGACTGTGTAATATGAATGTGGAAGGTTGTCTTCATGAATCCCTTTTGATACGAATATAATGTTGTTAAAAGACTACTATATGGTTAAAATCCACGACTCATTGTCACTCACCACCTCGATATGAAGTGTTCTGTGGTTTATGGAGGTGTGCGTTTGCATACAACTCGTATATGAATTCACTTTGCCATTGCATGCATGCTTAAACGCTATTACAGAGAAGAGGTCTTCAAGAGTTTCCCGTATTTGGCATGGAATGAGTTCCAGACTCTAATGGTCTCTGCAATCAATATCAACAAACTAATTAATGAGTATACACACAAGCACTCTCATAAAACAACACACACACACACACGTACACACACCGTTGCTTTGTTGGAGCTCTTTCAGGCTAGCTTTGCATGACACTTATTCCAGAGAGGAGGAAATCTTGACTTGGAGTGTAAGCGTGGTGGCTTCACATGAACTTCGTTCCAAAATCCGAATACGCGAATATCTCCGACGTTAGAATCTTCTATGAGGTATTATTAACATTTAAACTGTGAAAGATTTAAATAATTGCTGGTTATTATGTCGATGAAGAAAGTATTTATTTGGGCAGGACAGAAAGTATGGTCACACACTTTGCAGGCTGTTGTTGACTACGAGGGCTGAAATTGGCTTTTTCATGCAATTAAGTTAGTAGTAGTTCTCTCTGTAACTTTTGAAATGGATCGAATAAATACGGGATAGAGAAGCCTCCAGAAATGTTCAGAGGTAAGAGGAATATCCTTATCCTTTTAGAGAAATCAAAAAGTTATGATAAGTTATGGGAGTGCACGATAGTGTGCAATACTGCAATGAATGAGTAGCAGGATGATAAGAAGAACTCCACGTCTTCAGTAGTTGTCTCACAAACTCCCGAAAATACGAGAAGATAAAAGTTTTTCTCCTCTAAAGAAGCATAAAATAAGCTCATCAATGTCCAACATATGGAATCCACACATACAATCTAGTTAAGTCAAAATGAATTGTATGAAACAGATGCCAGAAGCCATATAAATAGCCATGTAATCTCATTATGATTCTATTCGACAACAACAAACAAGACTATAATAAACGCTACGGACCACACTATATGTTCTGAATTAATTTTTAATTTGATACCTCACGGTTGACAATTCGTTTCGTGGTGGTAGATGGAAAACAAATAAGGCTCATCAAGTCTGCATATTATGGAGGCAGCAGATGAATACGTAACAAGATTTACTACAAGATGTTCTTATGAAATGTACACGCACCTAACTTTGTTTATTTAACTAGGTATGAAATTAGGATTCCGTGTGCACCAGAAAATGGGGTTAGCATGCATCGCTTCTTTCAAGACTTACAAAATGTTTATTATGAGGGATATATAGGTGGCCGCCGCAACGGGTTCATCTCCATATCTTTCCGGTGTACAAAGGAGGAGGAAGTCGTTAACTGAATTGAATTGTTAGTGTGGGACTCTGTATGGCAGAGATGAGTTTAACAAAGTGGAGGATGAATGTGAGGAAGAATAATGAAACAGTGCTTTATTATGATTATCGTAAAAAGTTACTTGAAACGAATCCAAAACTGAGTTTCCAACCTTCGAACTGCAAATTATGATGAGTGATAGAGTGATAGTAGACAAAGTTTACTTTAGAATGTTTTAGCTGCCGATCTGTAAAATAATGTGACTGAGATCTTGAAAGTTACTCCTGAATTGTATGCTACCATGAGTTTATGGTGATAAGGATTAGAGCTATACTAATTAGTCAAAGTAATCGTGATCCGTTTTTCGGGGTAGCCTGAAACCCTTAAAATCTTGAGCAACACTATCTCTGTTATTTTTACTCCCACTCAAAACTCATGTTATTTGTTAACATACATCCTCCCTATCCATTACCCGTACTCGTGTATTTCAATCTGTCTCATCATCATGATCATCATGATCATATGCTATTAACCGAGAGACCTTATTGCCTCTTTCCTTTTGTCACCATTTCCAATAAAGTCTGTTGATGAAACGTGAGGAGAAAGTTTACCCAAACTTGATTATGACGCTAGTAAGATCTCTGGAACTACAAATAAACGTGAAATGTGACTTGGGTGAAACATTGGAGTGTGAATGAAAGGTTTATAAAACTTTCAGACATTATACCCTCTTGATTGTTGACTGTTGGCTGCATTTAATATACGATTCGTTTATGAACACGATTCAAAGTGTTACTGAAGTAAATGCGAGTCAACCTGTGAACTCTTCTTGGACCAAAAACATCGTTTAGCTTTCTTAGATGAGTTCGTTGTTGTTGTTGTTGTTGGATAATCATGAAAGCTCCTCAATTTGTCTCCTAATTTCATAGAATTGTGTTTTGTCCATACAAAATAGTACAATAGAGAAACTGATGGTTCAAGAGAATTGTGACGCCAGAGAATCTACTGAAAGGCTGCTGCTGGTAAAATTTGAGAATGAGGTTAAACATTTGTTCTAGGAAACTCCTATTTCATGCTTTTTATGTCAGGAGTCAGGATTCATAGGTGCTTTTGCATATACACGACTATGACTGGTACTAAAGAGCTGGGTGAAACGCATACGTAGTTTTATTCCATGCATCAGGGATGATGTACAGTATGGATTATGGATGAAAGCTCAGGAAATGAGTCAATAGGTGATTTAGAGGACACCAGAAAACAAAACAATCTAGATATCTAGAGCTAGAGTGTTTTTCCAACGCTATATAGACCCATCTGTTCTTATTGCCTTTAATTTTTTCTGAGACCTTTCTCTTTCATGTAAGGCTTATGTTATCCATACATTCTGCAAACAAACAAATGACGAAGTACAAATATATCAAGATTCAAATTTCAAATCAATTATCAAGCTTGTAGCACAAACACAAAAAGCCAGTGTGTTTTGAGTATAATATGCATTTCAATAAACAAATGGACGGCATAAAACCACGGCCACTTTTCATGAAACCTGTGATAAGCCTAGCTATTATTAAGAAAAACGGAAACCAATTATCGATGACTCCAAAAAATTTCATGGTTATGATTCTGACGCAAAATAAACTCGGAATCAATCATATATACACAGTGAGCAATTATTGTGAACTATCGATGCATATTATATCCGTGTTGTAAATACATTCACATATCTATATGCATCCAATATTAATCGAATCATAAAAGAGAAGCCATACACGCGTGCATTTAAGTGATCAAGTGCGTATTATGTGGCAATGGGGCAAGTTGCAAGAAAACCCAAGTTGTAGAATTTACATTTCTTGTTAATGTTGGTTTTCTAGTAGTTTGCAGAAACGGAAAGATTAAAGTTATGAATAGTTGTCAATACAGAATAAACTGCATGACTTGAAGCTTCAATCACAGAGCAAAAATGATCATTATGACAGTCGATGAATTCGGTGTGTGCAACTGTACATAAGGCCTCCTTACCATTGCTCTAGAATCAAGATATCAGGGCAACGCGATAAAAACATTTTAGCCTGTTCAGTAGATCCTAAAAGTCACCGTCAAGTAAAGTAGTTAGGTTAGTTAATGCTGCTAATAACCCTTGGCTAACTTATTTGAAGTGATGAGGGTATCGCGATTGTAACTTTTTGAATTTCCATCAAATAGCAGTGTACTATGTATTTTTGATCATCCCAGATCATTCTGCTTTAATGAAGATCGGACTGCAGTGACCCTGCATGCCCTCAAAACCACCATGACCATAATATATATATTTTATTTTGTTATGAAGGTCTGAATGTGATTGCTATAAGGAATTTTGCGAAATTCGACATCTAGCTATTAAGCATGATCCTGAAACGACCCATGGATATAAAGTAGTACGTACGTGGACTCCAGAATACAGGAATGGAAGGAGGGAATTCCTTACTGGAGATACTCCAGAGCTCTATGCTGTGTAATCCAGCTGACATATACACAAACCTAGTATGGATATTGCATTATGTACTAGGCTGACACACAATAATAATAAGAAACTCATTTCATCTGTGTGCTTTTTTGTGTTGTGAGCATTTACGTTATTGTAATTATTATATAATCACACACACCACACCTGTTCGTTTCCCACTCTTCTTGCTGTATTAGTTTCCTTGATTGCTTTCCTAATAGTAACCATCGTCATCGCCTGCTTACTACTTTATTTGATTATTTGGGATTGAGGGTTTTTCGTAGAAGTTTATAATTGTGTTTTGAATAAGAAGAAGAGGCACTACACGAGGTTTTATTAACACAATTACACATACAACCGCCGTAAGAGGTACCGAGGACTTTTTAGTATAATCTTGGAGTTAGGAAAGGAGGGAGGTTTTTCGATAGCGAACCATGGATGGTACGATGGACGGCGTTGGTGGGGGGAGCGATCCTGGAACAACGAGAGGGGCCTTCAGTTTCAAAGTTGTCTTGCTGGGTGAAGGTTGCGTGGGGAAGACCTCTTTGGTTCTTCGATATGTTGAAGACAAATTTAATGACAAACACGAATCAACTGTTCAGGTAATGCTGACATTGGACAATAACTGCAATAGCTGCATTAATGTGTCTATTGTGGGACTCTGTGAAGTAATTTGGTAAATGAATCTCGTTTTTCTCCAGGCCTCGTTTGTCCAGAAGAAGATTAACCTTGCGGGTCGTCGGATCACCTCAGCTATTTGGGGTAAGGAGATTTGAAATACGATTAGTTTCATGATTTCATGAATGGGTGGTTGGCTACATTTATGTGGGTGCATTAAGAGAGTTGATGCGATGAAACGCGTTCTGCTTTTGTACGTTGCAGATACTGCTGGACAAGAAAAATTCCATGCTTTAGGTCCAATTTATTATAGTAAGTTTCGCTTTTGAATGATACGTTATAGTGGGCAGCATTGAATTAACCATGTTTTTTTAATACGCAGGGCACTCAAATGGAGCGATCTTAGTTTATGATATCACTGACAAAGATTCCTTTGAAAAAGTATGGGGAGATTGGAAAACGAAGTTTTCGTTTTGATTTTTAAGCATGAATATTAACTAATTGTAAGAAGGGATTTTAATGCTACCAGGTTAAAATTTGGGTCAAGGAGTTAAAGAAAATGCTGGGAAATGAGATATCACTATCCATTGCTGGAAACAAGTCTGACTTGGAACGTGAGAAGACTGTTAGTACGGAAGAAGCAGAACAGTACGTGGATGGTGTTATAAACTGAATTTATACAATTAATCGGGTTTTATAATTAAAATTTTGGTTGCTCTGTAGGTATGCAAAACTAGTTGGGGCGAAGCATTTTTACACAAGTGCGAAGATGAATATGAATATCGAAGACCTGTTTTTAGATCTAAGTGAAAGAATGATTGCTGCTAGTGTTGGTGCTCAGACGAAGCCAACGACAAGAAGAAATGTTGTTGTTGTAGAACAAGACCCGCCTGTTACACCTCCAACAAAAATCGGTTGTTGCGGTTGAAATTTTCGGCTAGCTATACAAATTTCGTGCTATCGGTTGTATTTTCAGACTTTAAGTATCCAGTGTGTGTTATTTTTTGTTTTACTTCTTTTACACTTATTAATTTACTTGGTCCTTGATGAATGTAAAATGTGATCCCCTCGCTAACTATACATTAACAGAATCGTATTAATAAAACTAAACGACGCGTCACAATTGTAAACCGCATCAACATTAAAAACACGAAGTTAAGAAGAAGCAATATTTTACAACTCGTTCTTTTAAAATCCTATTTAAAAATGTACGCTGCTATAGTCAAATCAATGAATCGATGCATCTGAATTACATAAGTCAACATTTTCTGTATTTTTATTCTGAGATTTTTATATATACGCACAAGTCAAGCTAATTATATACTCAGTCCATCAAGTCATAAAGACTCATGACTTCATTCACAAACTCCAGAACAAAGTAATCCAAGGTACTCTCCACATCCACATGAACAGCAAACCTCCACATCAATCATACATCTGAATAGTAAGTAATACAAATACAAAACTACTACTACAGCATCGCCATTTATCAGGTATACAACAATTTGTATAAGTAGCAAATACAAATTTGCAAAAGGGTTAAACAAAGCCATTGCAAACCTGCTTTTAATTCAGAAAACGGTAACTACACAGACTAGAACTCTTCGACTACATAATCAATAGTTGGAGAAGAGTTCATAATAAACCAGTCTTTTCAATATCCTAATAACAATTGTTCAGAACTAAATCCTACGATGCTGAAGTTATCTCTTCCCACCTATTTTAATTAACGCATTATACACTATAACTCTTAATCAGTATCAAATAAAACATCTGCATTGTATAAAACTAATACCTACAACAAAGCTAAATGCCTTTCTCCCGGACCTACTCAATACCATCAATTTGCGGTATTACAGTATTCTCCAAGAATTTGGACGGATACCCCAAAAAATTAACTATGATAAAAGATTGAATATGTTATTTTACAATTGTTAACTATACTGAAAAATATGTCGTTTGATAAACATTTCTCTTCCTTTCAATGATATTTCAGCTTTGCTACCTGACTTCGTATGTAGTACTATATTAATTAACCTGTGTATCCTCCTACAATTCCTATAAACTTCAAACTTACGAAAATAGAATTGCCACGTCCCGTTACACTCAGACTCAGTCCACACACCTTTAAACGAGTTGTTAACAGAAAAAAATTAGATAAATTCACGATACTACTGTTGACAGTTTCTGAAAAAGATTTAGCTAGCGGAGGTTCTGAAGTAGGTAATCTGTAACAAGAAAACATCGTTTATCAAGAAATGTTGTTTCTCCTTTTTCATTATACGGTTAACGAAGCCTTACCTTATTCTTAACCTAGATCACATTTTGGGGTACGATTCGCGTGTGACCAAATGAAGTTAAACTTTCCGAGCCTTCGCAACAGAAACGCAGCGTTTCTTCAATTGAGATATTATTTCGAAAATTTTTACAGCTGGTCCAACCTTCATTCCGGTTATTTCAATAATCTGATCTTTAGTAAGAGTCAGCATCTTGTCACCATTGATTTCCTTTAAACAACAATTTTAGAATACACGCGTAAACAAATAAGCGGTAATTTAAGCAAGATTAATACTGCGGACTTACATTTTGACGAAATCCCTCAGCATGTGGGCCACAGTCACTCTTGATTAGGAACATAACTACATCATCTACAGACCAAGATGTCGGATCATTAGGAAGTTGCGTATCATCGGTTCCACTAATAGTTGTTGCTTTTGTTGCAGGAACCACTTGGTCAGAACGTCGTTCAACTTCTTTAGCACCTACTCCACCATTTGACGATTTAGGAACCGGTGAGTTTGGTATGCTCAAATTTGGTTTCGGGAAGCTGGAACCACTGGAAGTAGCAGTCGCAACAGGCGTCATTTTAGCTGGAGATGAGATACTTTCGGTAGATTTGGTGACTAATTTTGGAGTTCCATTTTTACTCGAGGGTCCTGCAGTTCCATTATTTGTCTTGGGCACATTTCTGTAAAAAGAAATTGGTTTATATAAGTGGAATTTATAAATTAAAAGTACGGACATGCTGCTGCAGAAAACTTACTTGGAGGTCGTAGATTTAGCACCTTTTGCACTTGTGACTTTCTTTTTGCCTTTCTTCGATTTTTTTGATGGAGGAGGCTTAGGGACTACCTGAGCAGGCCGAGGAGGCTCTAGTTTATGACCAGTTAGCTCACACCATCCTATAGGATATATATCTGGAGACCTTGCGTCCATCCATTGGTCAAAATCATCTTCCCAACCATCAAAATGAATTTTCAGCAGGCGTCCCACAACTCGCGATACAGTAGCAACACAAATTAATCGAGGGTCCATTAAATCAGCAGCTTCTACTTTCATTCCAACCTTGAATTTGTGAGGGATTAGCTTCTGAGAAGGGTGAAAAAATAAATTCTGATCAAGTAGGGTAAATGAACTAAATAAAAAAACACTCACAAGATAATCAATCAAAAGTATACCTTAATTTTGATTGGAGCAGGCTCGGAGTTAGTCTCTTTGAAGTACTCGTTCCAGTCAAATTCGTTCTGCTCGTATCCAGTGGGAGGTGTCAAGGTAATACCATTTTCGACACAAAATCCGCAGTAAAATACGCTTGGAGAACTTATATGGAAGCAGAACCAGTCATTTCCACTAGAATCTTCTTCGTACGAGTCTATTCTAACCATCACGTAACCCCTATGGAGAACTTTCTTGATCGTTGCAGCACATATAGCGCTCAGATTCAAGGGATCAATAGCTTCTAGCTTCATGCCGACTTTAAGGTTCATGGCTTCGTATTCGGGGTCATAAGGTGTAGGCTTAATCAAGTCAGGATTGTAGCCTGGGGGTGTAAGGATCTTATGACCGACAGTTTTAGCCCAACCAGCATGATGAATGAGACGCGATTCTTCATGGCACCAAAAATCTTAATCAAAGTAAATATCATACAATACATCGTTTTTTTGATTGGCTTGTCTGATTCTGAACAATTCCTACCTTCAAACTCGTTATCATCATTGCCAACCAAATACTGTACATGAAGACGTCGTCCTACAATTTCAGTAACTTCAGCAACCCTCAGTTGACTTATCTGGGTTTTGTCGATAACCTCTAGTTGTGTCCCCAAGCTAATAATTTAACCCAAGTACATCAGCACAGAAATAGAGGTATTGTGGTATTTAAAAGACGAAAAATCCTCAAGTGCACTTACTGAAAATTGCTTGTCTTCATTCCGTTTGTTATCTTGGTTCGGAAGTTAAGAGGCAAAGTGCGAGCCCCAGTAAGTCGATTCACCAAAAAGTTACGCCAATCAGTAAACTTCTTGGATATTGCTAAAAACAGAACAAAAATATATAAGAATAAAAAACAATTCTTTAAAAATTACAATTTAAGGCTGCTTACAATTAGGAGGAATCAATGGCTTTCCTTTGTGGGCACACCATCCCACATGATGAATGCTATCAGAGCATAAGTGAATCCAAAAATCGCTTGATGAGTCACTTCCAAACCCTTCATAACGGAGAAGGCCATAATACCCTACAGTAAGAATTATCTTTACAGCTCTTGTATGCAGGTAAGCTTAATTTCCAGATTTTTATTATTAAAACCGAACCTTGAACTTCCATAACACTCGCCACCCAGTAAGCTTTCTCTCGAAGATCTAATATTATATCCTTGTTTTCCACCTCGAGTTTCATTCCAACATTAACATTTTCCCACAGGCGAGATAGTGGAGCCTTTAGATATTGTAGAAATGAGAAATCTACTCCAACTCAACACTTCATGTTCGAAAACATAGGATTTATCAATTACGTGTTTAATTTGGGAAACAGTAGCAGCTTCAAAACCAGGTGTTTTCAGTAGTTGCATCCAGTCAAATGAATCATCAGGCTTCCTCTTCTTTTTCGGTGGGGCGTACTGGTCCTCGCTCATCGATGATCTAGAAGACCCTCCATCCATATCTACCAGTTCGATAGTTTTGGTCCTGTGTGTACCAACTTTTAAGCCGAATAAATGAGGAACATCCGTGTCAGGATCTGCCCTTGCTCTCTGCTGAAGTAAGAGATTTAAAGTATAAGTTGAAAAATCATGCATAAAAGCTAGCTAAAAATATATTTCAAACCTTGATCTGATGAAACACGAAAGCTTCTTGCACTTTCTGTCTTTGTTGTAACAAGGCAACACGAGTGCATTTATCACTGCAGTACTTCTTCCCTGGTATGTTGTCTTCAGGAATAGGAAGGTTACAAATTGTGCATTTAGCTATACCAGTTGAGAAAACCACCAAATATTGCATCAGTAAAAAGTACATCAGCAAAAAAACCAACCGATGATAAACATAATTGACAGAATTTACCTGCAGGAACAGCTTTAACTACTGTACTCATTGACTTCAACTTCTGAACAGTTGCTAAAGTCTCGGATTTAATCTTATCAGTTGATTGACTCGCCGAAGTTCCCTGCTCCCCTTTTGGGACTATCGTAGAATACTGGTTACTCGGGGTTCCATTACTTGTTCTGGCTATCACTGTATTTGCAGAATCTACTGATGTTCCAATAGTTCCAATCAGGTTTGATTTCTTAAAATCATCTACAAAAGATATTACGGAATATTAAGGAATCGCATATAAATTATTACATTGGCGGAGCCGTTATATTAACTCTGCTAGGAACATTCTTCCTTGCTGTATAATTTTTGCTCTACTTATACCATTTATTTTATTAGCATAGTGACAACAATGTCCTTCAAAATAGCTTTTTAACCATGCAACATTAATTTGTTATTTACCTGATTGTTTAGTATCACTGGACGCCATAAAACTTGATTACTTCAGTTCAGTCGTCATCAAGAAATTATATCAGCACCTTGCTGCCTCCTTAGCAGAGCAGAGCTGTGACTTTTTAGAAAAGCCTTAGCAGCTGATCACCTTTAACACACATAAAGCAAGTTGAAATTAGTACAATTTATGGGGAATTTCTAGCACAGTCATATTTAAGCTTAAGAGGCAGACAACCAGGGTATTGTGAGAACTGTGAGACGGTTCAGTACAATAAACTCGAAGGATGCAGTAAAAGATTAATGTCCAAGTTACTACAACATCCCCTAACATACACACACACACCTTTTGTTGAGAAAGTAAACATGACTGGACCCTGTCATACCCAGTCAGTTTTCAAGCCACCTAGCCCCAGCTTAGTTCAATTGCATTTCAGACTTCCATATTTCTGAGATCACGTTTACGAATTGTACTACAAAACTACAAAACTACGATGATGACTTCCTTACAACATGAACTTCCTCCAAAAATCATTAATTCATTCAATTGATTTAGCCTTTCAGCTTGGCCGCTGTGATTTACAACTAATTGATGGAAATGATATGCAGATTTACGTTCTTATTATTGAAATTATATCTTTGGTTATTATCTAATTTATGTCAGACTAAGCCTACTTGGTACCCTTTCCATTTACTCCTTATTCCTACACTTTATACATTACATATACAATTCAAATTCCAGAAATTCAAGCATTTTAATTTCCTTCAAACTTACTGCACAATTACATAATCGTTATTAACTAGACCACCGTATTATCAGCTGTTGGAATCAGATGCGAAGAACCTGTGGAGGCTGTGGATATTGAAAAACCACTGTACCAAATTGAGGCAACAGCATTGCTTTCAAACTTCTCACAAATCTCAGGACTTTCCGTATTTACGAACTATTGGACTATAAAGACCGCAAATGTTTCCTTTCTTATCAATTTCGAGGCCATTTATGTAATTACAAAAAAGCCGATTAACTACCTAAAAGGCATCACAAGATCCAATCTAGGACCTCACTAAACTTGTGATAACAAATAATAATGACCTCTGCCCAAACTATAAAAGCACCAAACCTTCCCATTTCCACGAACTATAATCGATCTAAAACCGGGCCATTGCTCAAGTACACACAAACACACTCACAACCCACAAGATTTTGAAATACCTTTTTTATAGCTTACCACTGAGAATGAACAATCAAACCAAATGTATTACAGACACACACACGTCTAGTAGCTGCCACCCGAGTACGTGTATTTTATGCTAGAGAGGCCAACTAGACTTGCTTGGGAGAGGAGACAACAACAGGAAGAGTTATATAAATAACACAAACATTGTGTGTTATATGTTGTGAAGGCTTTGGAAGTCTCGTGGAACAACAACAACAACGCAAAGGACAGCGGAGGAAGACTTATTATTAACAAGAACAGAATCGCTGATAATAAAAAAGGACGGAGACTCAGGAGCGAGAAGATTTGTTGCTGATATGCTCCCCGAGGAACTTGACACTTGAGAATACAAACACGCACGCTGCAATGTTGGACTATTATTAAAAGGTTTACTATTAGGTAGAGAAGGTTTCAAAAAAGGTTGACTGTGTGTTAGTAGGTGGCTGGCTGTGGAGATAAGATACGCTGGACGACTGGAGGAGAGTTGGTGTGTGTTTCCTCCTCCGAACTCTTCCTTACTGGCGCAAATTTGGTCCCCTATACTTGCAGTGGTTGTCAGCCCAGCCAACCACCTCGACTTCACGCTTCTTCCATCTCATCATCATCTTTTTCCAGACATCCTACACAACCATGACTCAATGCTGATGCTACGAAGGCAGCAGACACGGCAATACGGCTACTACTACCTATGATGTGTATGCTTCGCTCACACACAACATGAAATGATCTATACGAAACTACGGACTACGAGACACTCACAACAACAGAAGAGAGACCAAGAACAAGAACAAGCAACATGGCACCCATCATCATACGACAACGACGAGATGACACAAAGACTCAACTTCTAATCTAACTTGATGCAATGATATGTCTTTTGGCTTCCTTATTCATTGAGACGCTACTGCGCTAAGAAGATAACCTTTCTTAAATGAATGCACCAACGTATGAAAGAGTATGAATGAATTTACTGTGAATGGACATGGAGGAAAGCGTAAGATGCAAAAACGCGCACAAATATTAGGCAAATTAAAGTTGGATGTCCAAAGATAAAGATAAATGAATGAAATGATAAGCCTTATATATGCGATCCTGCGATCGAGTAATATCACAATTGATAAGATTGGAATTAAGTAGCTTAGATTATACGTTAAGTTTATAGACCACTACTATCAAGGCAAGAAGAAAGGAGCAGCATCCTTGCATCCTCCTCACCTCTACCTCAGCCTAACAACATGGCGACTTGGCGATGGCGAAATACGACAAGATTATGCGAATCACACATTATTTGATTAGTTTTAGGGTAACTTACTTTCGACAGTGCTTTCTGGAGGTCCCTCAAGGCTCAGGATGTGTCTTAGCAGGGTTACAATCGTGGAGAATTGAGTGATCTTTTAATAAACGACGCAGCAAAAGAATGAACGACTAGTATGAATGCTAGCTGGACGACGACTGATCGTCTCGGACGCCTTTCTTCAACTGAAGAAGAAACTCATTTGTCTTGAGATATGCCTGCGATTCTACTGCGATGGCTTCACAGATTATTAAGATCTTAATAATCTGTGCGATGGCTTCTGTTCCTGTTTCTCTATACTCGATGACACGATGGAACTGAAGACTCACGCCTTGCAGTCTCAAGTATTTGACTCATTTGACTACATTAATAATATCATTGTTCGAAAAATTGAAGAATTATAAAATCATGTAAAATGCATGGTTTGAAATTTTGTAAATAAGTACTAAAAACATAACTACTATGATGGCTCATCGATTTCGTCCGTATTCACTTGTTAACTTCTCCAGTTTTTCTGGAACTTACTAGCAGATGCGATCAATTCAATTCCAGCCAGAGACTGGAAATTGCCTGATTGACTCACTAATTCATAATCATAATATTATGCGGATAGGATAGTTATGGAATGGATTGACAATTATAATGAAGCCTGAGCTCAGCTTGATACCAGTAGGAGTTTAAATGAATTTCACATCACAAGATTATGATTTGAAACTTTGAAGAGTTTAAAACCCTGGAGAGGTTGCAATGAGATATTTATTCAGTGCAAAGATTGCAAGTAAAAGAAACCTGAAGGCATATTACACAATTATTGCAGACTGGAGACACTTGAAAAAAATAACAATAAAATATACTGATTATGTAATGTTCTCTACGTGCACATTATACATCTAAATATAGATAGTAATAGACACTATAGTGACTGTGCACATTCTGATGAAGCATTGGCGTTTTCATAAAGGTCAATAGTAAAAATTGTTGTGTACTCAGACAATAGATAAGTATATTATTGTGTATGATCTTCCGTCATCATCATACGTAGTGAACACTAAGAGTGGTTAAACCGTGTATTGATAATTATCTCTACTATTTCTGATAAATGGTGCGCTGTCTGAATCATCGTCTTCTTCAGAATGACTAGATACCCATGTTCTTCCCCAGTCAATTTTACTAGGGTGCAAAAATTCTATTTCAAAAAAATCAACAAAGTTTCTGAAGACGCCTTTGCTAAATTGGGTTTGACGAGGTCTCTGATTTGCTTTATCGTGCCCGAAATATGAGTATCTTGTGTAATTTAATCTCTCGTTGGTAGTGATTCCCAGCCACAATATCTACAGAAACAAATCACCATTAACACGCGTCCCTAACTATGACATATAATGACATGACAATGTTTATTTGAATAGAATTGTCCACCTGATATAACTGGCACAACAGCAAGACTAGGACCCATGAACCATGGACTACAGCTAATCCCATCATAAAGTTTACCCATGGCTGATAACTGACTACTTGGAACAGGGACCAGTCTGGTCCAAAATGGATGTTCCATAATTTAATCGATCCCATTACGTAGACACCACACATCATGACCAACGAAAGAAGATAAAATATAAAATACTTGTGGTTTTTCCATCCTACACAGTTTGAAAGCCACGGACAGTGATGATCGAACCTGAAAATTATAAATGATTCAAATATGACAGATTCTATGAGATAGATTTGCAATTACAATAAAGTTGTGGTCTTACTTAGCTACACAACGGTCGCATACAGAGCAATGTTTTGAGCGAAGTGGTTTTCTGACTAAGCACGTGGTACAAAAAAACTTAGGGTCAAATCCATCTTCTTCTGCCAAATCAATGATGGTCTGTTTCCAAAAAAATAATCAAACACAAAAGTTTGAGACACACAAACAACTCGGAAATCATCGAAAGAATCAGGAGTTGGCCTTACCTTATAGCGCTCGTTTTTTGTCAGTGTAATTGTACCAGGGTCACCTTTCCAGGCACGGACAAAGCTGTACCATAAAAACAGTGAAAGGCCAATAAAAAGAGCTGTGTCAAATGTTGGGACAGTTGGAGTAATGTACCAAAGCCATACAATATACATCCAGAACTAAACATAACAAATTTCACAATTAGCCACAGTCCTGTCAAATTCCAAAGATATAAGTCTTAGAAAAAAATCGTCGACTAACCTTTGTAGCAAGATACACATTAATGGGGAAAACATTCATACACTTCTCATCGCAAACGACTTTTCCTGCCCCGCGGAATGACAAGTACAGTATAAATAATAATACTAGTTTCCAAGTTACTTGAATTTCGGTTGAAAAAACCAACCCTAACATATATATTGCAATAAATGGCATTCCCGCAGTCATCCAGCCTCTGATATCCTTCAAAATGTTTTTTATAAATTAACAACTTGCAATACAAAGAACCAAACTTCTTGACAAAATATATACTTCTATTTTACTTACTTCATTGTTACGAAATTCAGATATCCAATTTCTTCTTCCTCGATTGTTTTCAGCCTTTTCAATTGTCTTCTCTACCAGCTTCTTCGATGTCCAATCGTACGTAGGACATTTTTTCAGCAACGACAGAACAGTTTCTCCATTGCCATTAGGAATGTCAATACTAGCATTAGCTTTTATGAGAAGGCTAAAAGCAGTCCCGTTTTTAGATCCTACAGCCCAATGAAGTGCTGTATTATGTTTAACCCTATCTTGTATTGAGGTATTGGCTCCAAATGTCAAAAGAAGCCTCGTTGGGTCCGAACTAAAAATTACAAAAAACTACTTAGCTACATGTATAAACCAATTTTAAACGCAGAAATGCTTTTTCAGTAATCAATTCTTACTTATGAATTCTGCAAGAAGACCACATAAGCGGAGTCATTCCACTTCTATCCTGAATGTCCGGACTAATTCCCTTGGCTAAAAGATAAGCCACAATAGAAGTATATCCAAACTGAGCAGCTAAATGAATAGCAGAGCATCCCTCCCCATCCCTCAACGTTGGGTCAGCACCATATTTCATCAAGAACACAACAATATTCAAGTGTCCTTGTCTAGTCGCCCAATGCAATGGTGTCGAGTATAGTTCTCCCCCTATAGCATCAACGATTGCTCCTCGATCAATGTACAACTTAACAATGTCCTTCCTGCAATTTATGGCAGCCCAGTGCAGGAGCGTTATGTTATCTCCATCTCTCTGATTAACGTCAAATCCTTCGTCTAGTAATTTAGAGCATCGTCTTAACAGTCCAAACTATAATATTAACAAAAACAAACCGCACCCACACACGGTACAAATTAGCACCTTTCTAAACCAACCTTTTATATTTTACTACTCGTACATCTCATAATATCTCATATCAACTAACCTGAGTAGCCTTCACTATGTCGAACTTATCTTCCTCGTTATCTTGCGGCTGCTGCGAAGGATTTGCATTGTTAGCATTAATTAAATGTGACAGCTCTTCAACTGAATTCGAAGACATCTTTGAACACCTCCCTCAGATCATTTCTACAAATCATGCAAAACAATGTGTCATGCTTTAGTTAGGAACACAATACCTCCTCTACACTTCTTTAATATTATTGCTTCTTCTAACGATTTCACTAACGATTTCGAAAGCCCCTGCTCCTGCAAAAGCAAAACTTGGAGCAAACGAGCCTCACCTTGGTTGTAACCACACCCTCGGTTAATAATGAAGTAAGGAGAGAGACGGGAGCAGCGATGGTGAGAAATGTCGATGAAAAATAGTCAGAAGAGCAATCTTAAAATTCGTTCCCACAACAGAGGAGGAATCTCAATGAGTCTCACCGTCCACACTCCCCGCCCACCACACTCACTCACCCGGCCACCAAAATGTCAACCCACTCTGATCTAGTCAGAGCTCCATGAATCCATTCAGGTAGACCTGGTTGCGGTTTCGACCCAACAATTCCTCACAAGTAATTTTAATTAGTGCCATGATGAGACATTACTTTAGGCACAGCTTTGATAGAATTGTTCAGATTGTTCACAATTGGGGAAGTAGGGCGGATTGAATAGTTGTGAACCCGATTCCATGTACCGTAGATCATGGTGTATGAAAGTATTGAAAGTACTTTGGTTTTATCAGAGTATTTAGCATACATTCATGAAGGTCTATGAATCTTATGATGATGCAGTTTGCATGACAAGTGGTTTGTGTGTAATTTGGGAATAATATTGCTGGTGAAATAGTGATAGCCGTGATAGGGCATACACTGGAAATAGAAAACTACATACAGATGATTAATGAAAGGACATAAAATATATGTACGTCAATACGTCTGGTATAGTTTTATTCGGGAATGAGTAAAATTGTGTATATATGAGTTTTTATAGATACATAGGAAGATTTGCTACACACTTTTATGCTAAGAGTTTCCATCAATTATAGACATCACGTATATGCATATAGTAATAATAGACAAATAAAGCAACAGCCTAATTTATTCGATTTAACGGGACTACTTCTACTGGTAATCATGAATTTATCTCATGTATGTACGCATACGAAGATAGGTATATTAGTAGTATGGCATTAGGATTACATGATATTCTGTAGTTTAGTCAGTTTAAATTGACATAAATTAATAATTGATAGCAGGTGCGTATCTCATTTAATGTTTCATAATATAATTATGCATATATTATTGTTATAGAATAATAATTATCTTATGTATGCATCGAGCTCACTACTCACGCATATTTAGAATTACATATCTTAGGTTTTATGCATTCGTAATTATCAATTAAGAAAATGCTGTACATCTGAAACACATGCGCTCACAAGTACTGTACATGATGATAAGCACAACGCAACTTCTAACATTCTATGACGTATATCACAATTAAAAACTCAAAAATATATCTTTTCACAAAATTACACTAGTTTAAAAAACCATCCTTATCGGGCTAGTAATCGCAATTTGTAGTTGTTTCTTGTTTTATATTTTATACAATAAAATGCTGTATATTATCCTGACGTGGCATATTGTGTTTCTTACGCTTACACAGAAGATACATTGACACTTTGAATCGCATTATTAATATTCGTCAACATTGATTTGTGTACGTCAAACGATCGAATGACCTAATAATAATTAATATTATTACGCTTATACATAGTATTATGTATATACACTGCTGTCCGTCGAATGTACTTACTGTTAGACATGATAATATCATTAAATATTGGTGAAGACTAAATCTACTTTCGCAGGTTTGGTTAACTAGCTTCTTGCTGAAAGAGTCTGATTACCAGACCACCTATCTCCAGAATACATTACATCATTGCATGTCACATTAATACAGTTTAAACTTTATTTACATAGTTATTATTGTTCGTAACAAAAGTTATTAACAGGATCCGACTTACGAAGAGTTCATTTGCTGTTTTACATCAAAGGGCATTTCAACAACGTGTTATCAGGTTATCACAACGATAATGGTCTTAACGGGTTAAACGAACGTACCTTGGGATGACTTCTGTTATTAATTCAACTTAATTCCCCTTCGTTGATGAAACTGACCCTTCGGTGGTGTTTTCGCAGGCATATTGAGTGAGATTTAAATTTTACAACGTAAGCCTTGAACTGAATTACTGAATTCAAACTCCAGACACAAATTGAGCTGGAGTTCCATAACGTAGAAAAGAGCCACAACACATAACTTTCCTAGAAACCCAAGAAGTAATAACACATTATTTTGCAGTTGTTAATAAACATATTTGAAGCAGCTTGAAAAACCAGAATAACATTTACCAACAATCTTGATCACTGTTAATTAATTAAGGGCAAGTAAGGAAAGTACATCGAGATGTACATGGGTACTTTGTTCATTAACATTGGAAGTGAGCTCGGGCAATTTCTTGCCACTTTTCAAGTGGAAAAAAATTCACAATGTTTTCTTAAAACAACAATAGCTTTTAGTGAACAACTAAAACAAGTTGCTTACGAGGATTACACATTCATGACAGCACAACAAATAACTGCCGTACGAGATGAAATATAGATGGGGAAAACCGTTCAATTTAAATAGCAGATATCGAATGAAATTGTGGAGTAAATTTCAAATTTAAAAACGGCTAAAATAAGATGTAGTTACTTTTAAGTAACAGCTATCGGTTGAAATAGTGAAATTCATTTATAGAGTTAACCATTGCTCAAATATTTCATTTAAGTTAAGCTCAGAGGACTAAGTGTACCAATTAAAGTTTTAAAATGAGCCTAACGAATAACATAATTGATATATGAACTATCTTTCGATTACACGTAAACCCTTAAGTTTAATGTTGACCTTACAATAGTACGCCAGGTTAATTTATCAAATGTATTATTGAGATACGACACTCTCTGCAGACTTACATTATTTCAAATATCATGTACCATGTATGAGATGATTAGTTTGTGTAAAAAATCAAATGTCTTAGTATGTAGATCATTTGACTACATAAGTACCTAAATATGAAATTGCAACTTCAAATTTGGAAGCTGTAATACCAATGATAAGAATATTAACGGCAAAATCGTAGCCTCCAGTCGACATAATGCGAACCTCTCGAGAAATAGACTAATGTTACTTCCAACCATTTCATAGTTCAATCAAGGATGAGTCAATTTCAAAACGTCTAGTACAATCTGTACACCATCTCCGAAGCTTAATCAGAAAGAGAGAGTGAGAGAACCATTTTTAGATCAGAATGGAAGAACACGTCCGTCCCTCGATAAGTAATAAACTATTGTTAGTAATAATAATGTATGTCCATGTGATACAAGATTAATTTTGTACTCTGGGCTCCACTCATCATTACGTAATGATTTAACACCAATATTAACGGTATTCACGTCAAGGCTTGTTACATCAAGAAGTACAAAACCACCAACTCCATTCGTTAAACCGATCTTTACCTAATAAGTAACATCAAAATTTATAAGAGAAAATTATAAGATTTATCGTGGTGTTGGTAAGTACTAGTTATCACGTCTCTAGTTAAAAATCAGCGGATGCAAATCCAAACGACAGAACGACACGAATACTATTAAACTAATCTTTAAATACGAGACCGTAGTATGAACTGATTTGAAATGTAAACGCTTTTTAATTATAAACTGCTAAGTTTTGAAACACGAGCTTTGGTTTAAGGGACACCGATAAGGATTTTGATAATGGACACGGTCACCGAACCTCACAACTATCAGACTGTTTCGTTGGTGTCGAACCTGGACCACCCTCACCTGCACAACCTTCTTGCTTTTTCTTCAAAGCATACCCTTCGAAGCAACGACTGAGTTTAAGTCGAATCGGCATAAGTTTCTTATCACTATTTTTACTGAAATCAGGAGGCTGTGGTGTAGAAGCAGCTAACGGTTTAACATCCATAGGTTGTGATGAGAAATCATGACCGACTTCAGGAAGATCGGAGGCAGTAGGGGGTTTGGCAGCTGTAGATAGCAATGAGGTACCATAAGACAATAGATCCGAATTAACTTCTGCTGAGCCCAGGATGGCAGGATTGCTCTCACTGATATCAACACTACCACCATTGTCTGTCTCCATTTTTATCAAAGATGTAACAGGTAAAGCAGGGGTTGGTGTGATTTCTTTACTAGCACCCGTTAACTCACTAACACTTCCACTGCTGCCTTCACTGCTGCCCGTAAAACCGGAGTCATTCTCTGTTCCTAAGATATCCTCAGGACCGTCAGGACCATTTCCTTTTATTTTAACGTCTGATGTTGCAGATGTTGTCGAATTATCACTCGCGGTTGGTCTAGCCTTCCCAAACCGTAGAATTAATTTTGACCCCTCCGTAATTACTTTCACTTCTGGAGACTTCGGCCTTCCTCCGTCATCCGTTTCGCTACTTAAGGCTCCACCTTTTCTTTTATGTTTTTTATGTCTTCGGGTACCTTGAAGCTGAAGAATTTCTTTGCGCTCCTCCACAGCAAAGTCCTGCATAACCATTTCACGAAACTTCATGCTTTGACGCTTTAGTTCTTCCATAGTAGGCGGAGCTGCAGAAGCAATTTCTGAGATTCCTCGTTTCTTTGGAGGTCGTCCTTTGGCCTTCTTATTTGGCGTTTCCTTGTCAGAGGAGTCACTATGGGCATTATTAGCAGCTGGATTAGGACTTCCAGACCCACCTATTGCTTTGGATAAGTCACCAAATTTGATCTTCAATTTAGGAGTTGGATGGTTGACGGCTGTTACAACAGTACTAATTGCTTTAGAGCTTAGACTACTCGAATTTGCGTTCTTAGGTATGCTGGATTTCTTATCTCCAGTAGACGCATCCGATTCTACTAATGTAGGAGGTATAAATGTACTTCGAATCGGCTTCTTATTACTTTTCCCTCTCTTTTTACTCATTTCCGGTGTAAATGAAGATCCTGACAGACTAGATTCCATACGATCTCTCCGCCGTTCCCTAGGAGTATCATTTGTTATTATTCCTAGTGCTACCATTTCCCGCATACCACGACTTCGTTTTTTCTTTTCAACGGTTTGACCCAAGCCTGACGGATCTTGCGACAACCCCGTCAAGCTGCTCCCTAACAAATTATCACCAGGAAGACTTTCACGGTAGTCATCCTTCGTAGGAATAATGGCCATGGAAGCCACAGCTTTTGGAATGGTTATCACTGATCGGTTGATAGGATGTGACATGGAGCTACCAGTTGTTCCTCCTAATTCAGCATCATGCATTGGACCACATGTACTTCCATCCATATTCATATCCTGAGTCCAATACTGCCTAAGTAGCTCTTTTTTTCTCATTCTACGCAGGTTGGATGTGTTGTTTGTAGGAGCATTGATCATCATTTGAGAAGGATTTGTGGGGTGATGGAATGAGTTTTGGAAGTGTGGAGGTCCAGATGGAACCTCGCCGGTGATAGAGTGAGATCCGTAATTTGCATCCAAGAATGGCCCTTTAATTTTAACTTTTAGTTGATTTCTTGAGAAGTCTGTACTTGTTTTGAATTCAGGCTCTTGTGTAATGCCGGCGCACTGCTCCGACATAATAAGATTTAAAGTTTTTGAAGGGAGAGTTTCCCCAAAAACGTTGCTGACAGGCAGTTGTTGGGTAGGGTCTTGTACGTTAGAAATTTTAGATATGCTAAGAACAGGTACCGACTTTGGTGTAGACGTTAAAGCATCCAAAGTCTGATCTAGCTCTTCAAACTCGTTGACAATAGGCTGCTTCGTAGATGATGAAAAAACGGAAGAAATGTCAAGTGATTTGGTTTGTTTGCGTGGAGTATCTACTTTAGATGTTTTGCTCACTCCCGAGAGTTCTTCTGCGTTGCCGGATCCTAGGTTGTACGTCCTCATATCCACTGGACCAGGAAGTAATGGCTGGAGAATTGGAGAAATTGTTATGTCACTGGGAGAAACTGTCTTAGGAGATAATGAAATGATTTGTTGCGTTTTTTGATGAGAGTTTAGAGGCTTGATCACTTCAATGTCTTTTATCTTTGGCGAGCTGTCAGTTCCAGATGATCGTACGTCTACTGGGCTTAGAATATTTTCAGATTTATTGAACTTCATTTCAGAATGAATGTCACTTGATTTTCTTCGTTCGCGGAGCATTCGCAAATCTAGTTTTTCGTCCAAGTTTTCTTCAAACTCATCAAAATCGATATCATATACTGTTCCAGCCAGATCTTTTCTAGTTCCAACTACTTTTCCTTTTCCTCTTCCTTTACCCCCACCTCTTCTAGGTGCCGGTTTTGCTCTTGCAGGTGAAGTACTACTTGTTGATTTACGCTCTCCACGTCCTTTACCCTTCAAACCATTCGTTTCAGAAGCTGTCAATATTTTATCGTTATTTTTATTTCCTCGCGGTGTAGTTGCTCTTCTTCCTCTTCCTCTTGGACTAACGTTCACAGTGAGAGGATTACTACCCAGTTCTGATGTATCTTCTTTATACTTGGTATCAGTGTTCTCTCGTAAAACGGAAGTATCTTTAGACTTTTCCTTAGCGTTGGAAATAGTTTCAGCTAGCTCTGTTTCTATTGAAGTGAGCATTCCACAAGAGAATGGAGATTTCATAGGAGACTTTCTACTTCTGGTATTTAAGTTAGAAAATCCACTGTTGTTAGCACCTACGCTGTTCATTCCGGAGGAACTTATATTAAGCATTGCACTCAGAAGCTCCTGGGTTGCACTTGCAGCGAAATTAGAGTTGTTGGTATGATTGTTAACCACATTTTCAATTATCTGAGCAACTGTTGATTGAGGAGGTGGGGGAGGTACAATACTTTTTACATGATTTGCGGCTAAAATCATTGAAGGAGATGCGATTGAAGGTTTGGCTAATGGTGGCATTCCTGCCGTAACAGAAGTAACTAATGATTCTGAGATAGTTTTATCAGCTACAAACTCTGACACTCTACACGCAGACGGTCCAGAACTACTGGAAATCGGGGGGGTTGCCGCGACAGAGTTACTTTCTTTTGACTTCTCCTCTGGAACTTGAGACTGGTGCTGTTGCGAATGTAAGAAGGGAGCAGGTGTAAAGTTTTGTCGAGAAAATCCGGGTGGTAGACTAGACAGCTGGGCCCCTTGAGGTATCGTCGAGGAGCTATTAGGAACATGGGGTTGTGAATGAAGGCGAAAAGGGGAATTATTGGGTGCGGCTCCCGACGTTAGGGAATTTAGTACACTACTACTAGACGGAACTGTTGAAATAGGGTATATGAAACTAGAAGAAGATGTGGAGCAAGTAGATCCCCCACTTGATGTGAAATGAACTCCGTGGGGTAAACTCATTCCGACAGAAGTAAGCACTGGGGCTGATGAGTCAGAAGTCAAAGTTTCAATGGAAAGAGTTGCAGAACTGGAAGTGTCTCTGTGTAAAGATATTAAATTATCTACAGAGCCACTTCTAGCCACCTGAGTATTCTCTTCATTTTCGTGTCGGTTTTGATGCGAATCTCGCAATTCACTGGATGGTGGAACAATTTCAGTTCGGATAAAACTGCTATCATTTCCTTTATCAAACCCAATTAGCACGTCCTTAGTTACCGTAGGGGTTTCTACCCGACTGCAAGTGCTGATGGTAGTGGGAGGTTGGCATGATGACTTTAAGCTAGGTTCAACCTCTTTCATAATAACAGGAGATAATCTATTTTCAGTAGTATCATTACTTGGGGGAACCCACCTTTCATCTCCTAAATTTAATTTGTCCTTTCCTGGGCTTAGCTTCGAGACTGCAGTCGATGACTTGGTTAATTCATCAAGGACGACGTCATTCCTAAGACCAGAAGGTACATCGTTACCGGAACTGGAAGAAAGAATCGGCACATCCTTGATGTTTGGTTCCGAACTCTGTCTTGTAGAGGTAGGAGACTTTGATGAATCCTCTAAAACGCTGAACTCTGATCCATCCATTGAAGATCTAGGGCAACCGGACTTTCTTGCATGCTGTAATCTTAGTTTTTCAACCAGATTTAAAGTGGCTTGAGCGGAGTCTTCACTATTATCTTCTCTGAAAAGCATATTCTGAGGGAAAGGGAACTGAAGAGAACCAGATCCTCCTGCAGCACTCATATCTTCATCACATTGAGAATAATCAGCGGTAAAGCTTCGAGCAAGATCACTTAATTCTGTGTCAAAATCCAGCAATTCACTGTCGTTAGCTAACCGCGACGGAGAAAACAAAGATGTTTTCGTATGTTGCTGATTTCCAGTAGAAGTAGAATTAGTTATTGGTGTATTTGTGGGGTCGTTGCTACTTGAAGTCAGAGACTGAGATGAGGGCTGGCTTGAACTGCTAGTTTCTAAACGGGGACGCTTTAAATCAGGTTCCGTATCTGATGTTCTAGAGATGTTAGCTTGCTCTTTTTCCTTGTTATCAGACGACGGTGTCAAAGGTGATAGAATAGAACCTACACAAGGTGGTGCATTTGATTTAGCTGCGACTCTGGATTTAGCAGTATTAGGAGAAGATGTTTCCAAAGTAGAAACTTTAGGAGTTAGACAAGAATTTTCTTTTTCATTTTCTGCCCCTTCTTTTTCGTTTTCAGAGGCAACGCTAATACTTCCTTTCTTTCTGCCTCTTGGTGTTCTAGAGCCTTTGAGTTCATTAACTGGCGATTGAAACGCTGATTCCTTGTTTTCTTTACCATGAGGACCGGTATGCTTAGGAGAAGAAAGTGATTTAGTTGGTGCCTCCACTTCTGAATCCGACGAAAGGTCAAGAACTCCTCCAGTCTGGGCCTTCTCATTTACCTTGACACTCGCCTTCGCCTTCGTTGTACGGGGAGATTTCCTTCCGACCTCGGAACTTCCTGAGATGTTGCTGGCGTTTTTCTTTGAAGCTTCGCTAGTTTCTGTTGATTTTCTCGTTCTTCGCTTGACTTCCTCTTTCGGAGATTTATTAACTCTCTTTCTGCTACTGGAGGCTGGCGAGGGGCTACATGTACTACTGCTTGAACTGGAGGAGCTACTCCTTGTCGTCCTCCTCGACCTTCCTGTGTCTCCTGATCGTTCGATATTGTTGGGGGGAGGTTGTTTCGAGCGGGAATCAACTGACGAGAGTGCATCGCCAGTTGCAGTTCGCCCAGGTCGAAGCTTTGCGGATCCACGACTTTTGGGGGCAGGTTTCTTTCCCTTAGGAGTCTCATACTCGGTTCCACTGCCGGGGCTCCCATCGGAAGTTTTAAGCTTCCTACCTGGGCCCTTCGGTGAGATGCTTGAGGTCTTAGAAGCTGCTGCTGCTGCTGGTGTGCATGGTGGAATTGGCGATGTGGTTCTTGGGATCGCATTGGACTTAGGGGACGCAGACGCAGGTGAGGACGACCGGGAAGAGGCAGAAGAGCGGCTGGAGGACGAGGAATCCGTGGAAGATGAGCCGCTTGAACTTGATGAGCTTGAAGAGCTGCTTCGTTCCCTACTACGCCGACACGCTGACTGCGACCCCCTGTCAAGAAAGGGCCAGTCTGTGTCACCTTTTTTACCTGACTCTTCATTGCTCATCAAGTCCTTCTTTACTCCCTTAACTTTCCCTTTCGATTCGTCCCCTGTAAGATTGTACATTATTATTAGCCAGATCAAATCAAATTATTTAATACGATAAAAACTGCAATTGGAGGAAAATTAGTGAGAAAATAATAATAAAGTTAGCTCGGTACCTGTTACGAATGGAAAGGTAAGGAAAGGAAAAAGGACAGAAAGGATAAATAAATATTCAAATGGCACCCTCGGATAAGAAATACTAAAATCATCAAGCGATGATTCAAAACTTCTCCCTTTCTAGTTACTGAACACGATAGAAGCATTTTACCTTTAGTTGGGGGTCGTTTTTTCGATTTTCCTTTCCCAACATCGTCTGATTTTTCTGCAGCAGAGTCTAAGACATCCTCAGTATCTGTGGTTGATTTACCTTTACTTTGTTTCAGCTTTTTACCACTTAATATACTTGAGATAATAGAGGAAGCATCTTGGGACTTCTTGATATTTGGCTGAGGAATCTGTTTGTCTCCTTTTTGTATTTTTTCTCCTTTGGGTTTCTTGGTTGCAGCTTCCATTTCATCTTCTATTATTAGTCTTGCAGCAACAATATTACTAAGCCCGCTTCTTATGTGTTCAGCAGCCTTCTTAGCAGCTTGACGCTGCGGAACGTACGAGATTACATTTTTGGAGTCATCGTTACTCAAGTCGAAGTCATACTGGTCTCTTGAATCGACAGCATTAAGTGACTGATGCTCATCTTCTGGTAAATGACTACTAGCTTTGACATTCGACGTTACTTTGTTGGGCTTTATCACACCATTAACTAACTTATCTTTCTTTTCATCACCGGCTATCAAACTGATTAATGTCTCATAGTCTTTAACACTATTCGCACCACGGTGGGAATAGAGCTGATCATAAATTGACGGCCCGTGATTTGCATCTAATATTGCACGTTGCTCTTGTAGACTGGAATTCGAAAAATCTGTAGACTTCTCTCCAAGAATTGCAACCTGAAAGCCATCAATTTGCTCATAATTGGAACTTACTAGTTAAAATTTATATTTAGCTGAATTACTTGTTTTTGAAATGTTTGTTCTCTCAGCCGGAAATAAGTACGAGACAACTTCTCTCTTCTACTGACCATGTAGCAAAGGTTACGCACCTGAAGCAAGTAACAAATAAACACATTTCAGTTTTTTAGGAATAACTTACGAATTTTTATCAACTCTCTTACCCTTTCAAGATCCTGTCTGAGTTGAACGAACATTTTCATTTGCTCAAGGTCTTGTTCTTGCTGCTGTGTCAATAACTGAGTAGTTTCAGGACGTTGAGGAACAAGAGGTCGGTTATTGAGAGACTAGAGTGTATAAGGACAACATTAATATAAAAGACCATTATTATAGATCGCAAATTTACCCTAAAAATGCGTATTTAAATAATTACCTTTCTTTTCAGCTTCCAATAATTGAATATAAGTAATACTATATCCATGTCCACTACCAAGTTTTGAGAAACGTCTTTTAGGCGTACATACTTATAGAATTCCGATTCTATTTGCTGAAGTCTGCAGCGGATACGAAACAAATCAAGCGTTATTTTACTAGACAAGATCACTTTACACTAAAACCACGGGTTTTTCTATCACTCACTTTTCCGCGCGAGCTTGATTTCTTTCTTCAGCTGTCATGGCCCTGGCTTTTTTCTTTTCACCGTCGTCTTCAGATCCTGAGTTAGTCGTTTTCTCCTTTTTAGTGTTAACGCTATGCTTCTGACAGTAAGACTGAAAAATTTACACATGCAAATATTATACGTAAAGTCAAACTCAACTGATGACCAAATAAACTTTCTAAACGATTTTATAGTTTGATCATTACTCTCAGTTTGATGCCATCCTCTGCATTTTCATCCACAATTATTGGTTTCATTTCTAAACCACTTTTAAATGCGCAGGTAACATGGTAAGCTGTTTTACATGTCTTGACCGAGCATTGAATACAAGCTCCTGTTTTGTCTTTACATAGTACACATATAAGCGACCACCGACTTTGCTGCAATTTTAAAAATCAAAATAAATTTCAAAATAAGGCCCGAGGGACGTTGATTTTTTACGACTGGGGTGAGTAGCTCACAGGTATCGCTGAAATTTTTGTAATCGGTTCCATTTTCTCTACAGACCCAATACTGACTTCAGGAATCCAAATAGCACAAGCAACATGTGCCCACTTCTGACCTGACCTTGTAGCCTTCATTGCACCTCCCATATTTGGACAAAGAACACATGAAGGACGAATTCCTAAAGCTGTAAAGCAAAGCGTTATTCATAGTTCAAAAAACTGTTTACGACTTTCAAACTCCTAACTCTTACTGCATGTTCGACAAAGCCAGGATCCTGACGGAATCGTCGTAATTCCGTAACAAGCTTGATGAACACAGATATTGCATGCATCACAAAAGACCATTTCATTTCCTTCCTCAGATTCGGGCTGTACAAGTAAACGTTATAATTTTAACAAACTATAGAAAAATTGTACTAACGTAAATTTCCAAAACAATGCATACCGAACGACAAACATCACAAATGACATTCTCATCATACTCGATGCCCAAACCCTCTTGGCTCTTTAAAATTGTTTGTACTTGTTCCCAGCACTGGAGCTCCAGCTCCTCTATAACTTGTTCCATAAGAAATTCTGAAATAACCGGTGAAGTTTGCATTCCTCGATCTGCGTTAGCACAACTGAGCCAGGCAGCATCTACGTCATCAAGGTCATAACTGCACACTTTTTCAGCTCTCGCGGCTGTGGAAACCAATTGATGATAGTCTGGATTAAAGAAGTCATCATGGGTCACTCGTATGTACTTCTTCTTTGGTCTATATAAAAGGAGCACACCATTACTTATTTATCGTACTAACAACTCTCACAAAGTGTACAACATACAATCTGAAGTCGTGACTCCTCTCGTTGACAGGCGAAATGACAACAACTTCAGGTTCTGGAAGAGATTCAGGGTTGACGGGAACCTGAACTCCTTTCTCCCATTCTTGCTTCCAAGGATCCGTAATGAGCCAGTATTCTTCAGGTGTAAGTGGCTCACTATCCGCCAGCTTCATTGCGCTGATCAAGTCCTTCCGATACAACTACAAAACAATTTACAGAAATCACTCCAAAATTTCCACCGCAGGTTTAGAAATAAAGTAATAAAAGAAATGCTTTTGTTGTGTAAACTCACAGAAGTAACGGCACTCCTTACCTCAGCAGGTGCTTCAGCAGAATTTCGATTGTAAATGGAAGAAACCTTGAGGTCACTGAGGTGTCTGGGTGTCCACATTCCTCCGATTGAGGGAATCCCTCCGGAGTTGGACCCAGATCTGGTTCCATCTTCCTCTCCATCGGAACCACTTGGTCGTCTTCTACGACGCTTCCCTAATACGACACAATTTCATTTTCCAATTACTAACAATTCACAATTTGACGCAGAATATCTGTTGAACTTGTTTGAAGCATTAAATTTCTACCTTGACTTTCATACAATCTGCCAGGCTTCTTCACCCGCTGTGACATGCTGGCGATTTGTAGTTCACAGCTTACTCCATGGGGCCCTACTTCAAAAATAAAAATACAAATATACAAAACGGCCTTCTTTCCTTTAACTACATAAAGCTACAACCCTCACGAGTCACGAATAAAAGTTCACAATTACTAATCTTTCACACACACTTCTCTCAATTACGCAGCTAATTAAGTCTCAATGCTTATCCCACTAACCCTTTTAAAACTCGTAATAATTTGCGTGTCAAAAAATGACTGTGTACATATTATAAGACAGTGACAAAAACTATCCCCAAATTCTCTCAAAGTACTCAATATAACCCCACCAAATGATCCCAACACGCTCTTCCTACTTTGGAGAATACAAAACACAGTCAAAAAACCTCAAAAATATGAAAATCACCGAAATATTTTCAAAAATCGGAAGTTATATTATTTATAGAGGGCAGCACAGTCGTTCCATTTCAGTTGACGATCATTAAACAACATCTCCATCCCCTGTTCTTGAAGAGACTGGATAATGAAGTTCGTTAGTCCTTTGGCTTGTCGACATTTCGTCGACGACCCTCACAGGGCCTCATAACAGAAGGGTCTTTAAAGGGCGGCTGTATTGTCGACAGAACTGGTACACACACACACACACGTATTTAAGTGACGACGAGTAAGAGAATACGAGGGAATTCGAGGGCTCACTTTTGAAGCGAAATAGACCCTGAAGGGCAACACAAAATACCCCTCAAACAATTGCACTTACCAACTACTCCATACAAAGGTTGTGTTTGTTGTTGATAAGTGTTGAAAGGTGGTCGATAAGAGTTTTCTACATTTTAACTCACTCAGTATTTTCTTATAGCGACATTTTCAATCTTTCCTTACAACACAACAATAGGAGGCGCCCTCTGGGGAAGTGGCGGGAAGCCGGAGA
>Ga0194135_10000254_pt1 | contig 30637 bp, 21 predicted proteins | sample LitLau_LLRF_2013_FD_134024 | JGI IMG/M metagenome (GOLD analysis project Ga0194135, IMG submission 134024) | Freshwater sediment microbial communities in response to fracking from North America - Little Laurel Run_MetaG_LLRF_2013 (version 2) | ecosystem: Environmental > Aquatic > Freshwater >... | reverse complement strand
GTATAATTCTGTTAAATGTACTCTATATTTCAAACTATTTTGTTCTTAATATTCTGTATCATCAACTCATTCAAGATGTAACTACTCCTTATAGGAGATTTCTTGAAGTAATAAATAATAATAATAATAATAATGTTGGGGGTGACAGGTTTACGCATCCGCAAAGTTTGGTTTGTTCTGTTTTATAATTTAATATACATCCATGCACTTGAGTATTTTCCATATAGTGTTTCGTATCTAGACTTATTTATATCCTTGGACCATGTCTACGGTTGACGGTGCTGTATTGTAAGAAAGTCCAATCTAGAAAATATTTTTCAATTTTCCTTGAGAAGATATCGGGATGGGACTGAAGATGGCCACTTCATAATTCCATCTCTCAGCAATAATTGCAAATCAATTGAACTGCTTGTAGTATTTACTATTTCTTAAAATTATATAAAACGCTTTGGTTTATGTTGTTGTCCCACTTTACTTCTCGGTCGTATCCTTCTTCACTACTTCTACTTGAGACTTGACGGAAATCCTACTTAACTCAAAATGGTTCTTAGCAATCTTTCTCTCTCTCTCGAGATTATCCAGTGAAGTGCATCCTCCTCAAACCTTTGGGCATTCGGATCAAATATGACAAGAGAGGAGAAAGCAGATTGACAAAACCACTTAAGACGGAAGAAGACAGTGGAGAAGAGGGATATCTTGAGAGTCAAATAAATACTCGCCAAGTCCTGTGGGAACTTTGTGCGTTGTGTGTATCTGAAGAAATTCTTATTCTTTACAAAAATACGTATAACCAGTCATTTCTTCAAATCTCCTTTTGAACTCTCTCTCTCTCTCTTTCCTCTCTAAAAAACTCCCAGAGACTTTAGACTTAACTTCTCCTTTTGTTGGGAAACAAAACGCAAAGCCTTTTTAAGGAAAAAATGTAGCTCACACATCTAACGCCGCTGCTTCTCTCCTATTATATGTTAGTTGGGTTCGTCACATATATATATTTATATACTTGTTGTTGTTATATATATTTGATGTGGTTAGTTGTGTGCAATGCACAATTTACCCGCAGAACTCGCAGGAGAAGAAAGTCTCATCCTTCTTCGTAATCAAACCGCACACCGGCTTTGGGAAAATTTCAACTGTCATCTCTCTTTTGAACCGAGTGAAGATTAAATGAAAAGGAAAGAAAGAAAAGTTTTCTTTGGTGGAAGAAACGTCGTCTCACAGATATAGAGAAACAACTAACAAGGAAGAACTCAAACAACCAGCATAAGTGAAAGGAGACGTTACTTATACTTCTCCAGTGTGGCATCAATCATATATACACTAATATATAGATACACAAGAGTATATATAGTGTGTATGGTTGCTTTCTTCTTTTAACTCAAAAATTGAAAAAGAAAATGAACAGCAAGATCTGTAAAAACACTAAACACACAATCTTGAGTCTTGCTCTGCTTCTCTTTAGAAATACAAATCTTTCTGTGTGTGTGTGTGTTTAGACAATCTCTATATGAATGTTGTTACTCTTTTACTGATAAAATACTTCAGAGAAATTCAGATGTGCATTTGTACATAATAAGTAGGTATCTTTCGCCTTGTTAGTACAATCGATTGTACCCTACAGACCGTGGGCATAGGATATATTAATGTATGTGTAAGAGTAAGAAGCATTTGTGCAAGCAAGTCTTTTCATTAATGTCATTAACAGCCACACACTTTACTCAGACTGTCACAAAAAGTCTCACGCTACACAAAACGAACGAGAAGTGAGAGAAGTTAGCTATATATTGCTTGTGTATTGCAAGGGGAAATATTATTTGGACGTGTAATAATAGACATAAAGTCAAGTGAGAGTATAACGAGGGCTGGAAATATGTTTCTTGTGTTTCTTCAAAAACAACACATGTCGCTTTTCATTTGTCTATGAATTATGGCCATTGGATTAGAATTCTGAAGAGAAAGACAAGACATTTATCAAAAGGTTGACAGTTCCCGTCTGTCTCCGTCTGACACAGCCACTTTCACTTTATACCACTCTCTCTATACAAACACACACAAAGCTAGAAAGCTACACACACACAACCTACTTTCGACTTTCAGTGAACACATTCCTTCCTCTGATGCTTTCCCCGTCGTTGCCTTTCCTTCCTTAAGTGTAATCACAACAAATGAATGAAGGAACCGTTGAATGTGCAAAAACTTTTCAAATTAGCTTACACAGATAATGGCGTAAAATGTAATTTATTATTTTTCCTGGGGAAATCTTTACATTCCTACCTGCTCTCTTGTATTTACAGTTATATGGAGGAAGCTTTGGCTTAAAGTACACATACACACGTTTAAGTCTCGTAGTCATTTTTGTCATCAACCTTTTGTTATGTGTTTGTCTGGTGAATTGTGTTTGTTGCTTGTGTGTCACGGCTAAGAAAGAAAAATGGAAGAGAGTCTTCTGTGTTACTTTTTAACGTGAAAAACATGAACAATGCACGCTTAAATATATGTGTACATACAAAGTGTAAGAAAAAACAGAAAGGGAGTTTTGTGTGTGTGAATTTTAAATGTTATTTATTATCGGACGTTGTTGGCACGAACAAATGGGAAATAAATATCAATAGAAAGAAGATTGTGTGATCAAAAATTCAAAACTTATTTTACATTCAACGACGGCTATTCATACTCGATTTGCATGTCAAGATTCCATGAATATCTGAGTTAGGGAGTTAAGTGGGTGTAGTTTATATTTTATATGTAACAACGTGTAACAACAACAACACAAGTTTAGATTTAGAAGAGGTAGAAGGCGAAGGCGAAGACTGTGAAGGATAAGATTTGAAGTGTGGATGAAGTTGTTGGAAGGAATAATGCTCCGTTGCAACCGTCTGCGTCGTCACAAAAACACAGGGAACCCTTCTCAGCTATTCCATATGGAGTGTCCAAAGCGTTACTTTCTTTGCAGGTGTTTGCAATGGAATTCCTCGTTTTAGAACAACCTCGTTCGACGTATTTTAATTCATCTTCGACTGTCTTTCCGTCTCGTTTTACACAATGCCAGGAATCGTCATCTTCGCTAGATGAACCTAAAGATATTTTACGCTTATAAATGCATGCAAATAGTTATTTATTGCCCCCAATTCTCATTAAGGTAAAGGTGATTCCTTACAATTCATTGGTTCAAGTCCAGACAGATCTTTGCACGCAGCTGTGGTCTCATCGTCATGGTCCTCGTAGTGCACACATTGATAGCACTTTATTCCTGGAATTTAAGAGTAATTCAGACATATTATGGTTTTATGAAGACTGGAATGAAGAGGAAGTAATTTATGAATAATTTGAGTATATAGATTTCCTCGTACCTGACCCAGTGGCGACGAAGAATCCCAAGAAAAGTAAAACTACAAGGTATTTCATTTTGACAGGATTTATCAATCAATTTACTTCGGGTGTAATAATTTTATGATAGTGTTTGTTTTTTAAAACATCAAATCAGAAAACTAAGCAGACTGGACGGTTCTATTTACTTCTTCCTGCACAATTTAGGTTGAGTTTATTTTAGGCAGCTCGCTAAATCACTTGAGACTTCGATCAATTACTTTTGAATAATGAACGATCAAAGTGGAAAATGATTTCCCAATTTAATCAAACCAATTGGCAATGACATGAAAGAGTTGTAAAGAATAATTGAGAGGGGAATTGATAAGAAAACTTTATCAATTCCAACTGCTTGTATATTATGTTGAAGTTCGATAAGGTGGAACGATAATTTCCGTGCGGTTTTACATCATTTATTATGCCTATATATATATATTGTTCTTACGGAATTCAGTTTAAATTAATCGATTATCTGTACTCTTGGCTGTGTACAGTGCATTCAAAAACTTTGGACACAGTTTTTATTCCTCTGGTTGAGTGCAGGTGAGCATAGGATCTTATCGCACTTTATCAAAAGTAATCAACGTTGATGCAGAATTAAATATTGAGTGTGTGCGATCGATTGGATTTTTATATGATGACTCTCAGAAAATGCTACACATATGACACTGACATACTTCGAGCCTTCACAGAACTGTATATAGCAATCTTGGGAAGATAAGGGAGCAGACGTTTAAAGGTCTCTGGTAACCTTCTTTTCGTGACGTGTTTCATTACTATCATTACAGTGTGACACCTTAATACACTGGAATTGGAATTATTTGTCTTGACGGCTACTTATTACGATTACCTTGTTGCAGTTTGTGTCATATGAAATGCACTTTTATGTCTTTCATAACTCCAATGAACCTTATGCAATTGCAATTTCAGTTGTAACATGAAATGAAACCTTCGGGGGAGCATTAAATGTCATTACGTAACTGGGAAAGCTTTAGTAATACCTTCGGAAGAAACGCTTTAGGACAAAATAACATGTTGAGCTATATGGGATTTGCTTACTACTCCGTCTCTCTCTCTTGTGTTTCATATTATTATAAGGATAAAAGCTAACCAAGATGAGGACTTGAAGACATATAACGTACGTTTTGGAAGTTGTAAGTGAAGAGAGAGAGAGACAGAAATCCCCATTAAAGTGAACATCTAGTCGCAGTATTTCTCAATGACACTGGTCATGGATAGTATAAAATACAAATGGATAAGTGTCCTTTCCACATATACACGTACAGTAGTGTAATGGTAATAATACACTCGCAGATGTTTTCCACCACATCTTCCGCAGAGATAAAGATTTAATGGTTAATTTCCCAGAATTAATTAGTCATTACGGATTCCTTCATATCTCTGACGAAAGTTTAAAGCTCGCTTTTGCTGTATAAGATGGGATATAACTTTATCACGTGCCTAACCATATATTTGCCCATTTCTTCATTTCTGTACACAAGTTTAATATGAGTTTCTACGTACGCAGTTCTATAGAAAGCCTACGCACAGTTAGAAATAGTTTATAAATGTATTTGAAATGAGATTCAACGATTCAAAGTTTCTGAAGAACTTGCGTCTTTCTTGCGTGGAAATGTACGAAAGTACATTTCCTGTCGTTGTGGTTGAAAATAAGTTTCTTGAGATTTTACAAAACTATTTGATATTCATTATCCCACCCATATATATATGTATATCGTTATATCGTTTCGTATATTTAGGGGTATTTTAATGTTTCCTCTCGTGAAATATTCTGCTAGAAAGTATGAACGTACAAACTCACAAAATGTGTTCAAAATGTTTAGAATGGGGAAAGAAATATTCTCACAAGAATTTTGAAGTTTTTATGTGAAGAAAACAATCTCATTGTAACATCGTTTGTCTTGGTCAGTGAGGGGATTTCGGGTTATAAAGAAAATAAGCTCAGAAAGAGAAAGGAGAAGTTTATTCGTGTTTTTGAACGGAAAGATATTTTGGAGAGATTTACGTCGTGAAAAATCCATTGTGAAACCATTCCATTGAATTCTCGTGTGTATTTTCATTTAAATGAACATAAATGATTATTTCTTCGTAGACATAACAAAAAACAATCTAACTCACAAAAGATGCACACACGTTTTTATTTCGTGTTTTGTGATTGAAACAAACACACAAAAATTGTAATATTTTTTAAACAAAGTTTTCTTACTACTGCATAGCTCATGGAATGGCAGACTAACGAACAGAAATGACCTATCACAACAAGAAAAGGATTGGCCCCAAGTATACGAAGAAAGAAGTAGAAAGAAAGTGAAAGAAATATTTATTTAGGGGATGAGGTTAAAGGTCGCAAGTGAGATGATATTAAAGTAATAACCCTTCAGGTAACTTTCCCCATATCGACATTCACAATTTTTGCCCCGAGGTTGTTTTTTCTTCAAGAAAGAAGTCCAACAAGACACGAGTTCAAAAACGCTGAACGTGGAGACAATAGAGACAGAGAGAAGAGAGAAGAGAGTTGGAAGTTCGGTTAAAACTCTTGTGAATTTTGAGATTGTAAAAGGAATTTGGAATTTCTTTATATATTGGGAGAATTGCACAGAGAGAATAAGCAGAAGAAGTGAATTCAGTTGTGTGTGTGTGTGAAGGAGAAGTTTGTTTAAGCATAAAAGAAGGAAAGATGGTCTTGTGACAGGATTTTGGCAAAGCTATTCTATTTCTTCCCTTGTGAGTTGCGATATTTCTTCGTATCTCTCCAGTCCAGCAACTTTCTCTAAAACACTTTCACCATATTCACTTCTCGTATCATCATCACCATTCTTTCCATTCTCATCATCACATGCACAAAAGCTTGCACTGTGTTAGATATGAGTGTGTGCAGTGTACTAGCAAATAAAACACATGAACATTCATAGACTACAAATCCTTGCTCATAAGTTACACGAAGAGTATTTCCTTTCTCTGTAAGGTTTAAATACACAGACACACAGTGGGAACCAGGAAGGAATCTCTCTCGGAGATAGATCTAAACTAGACACATATATACTGCTTGGTGGTGTGTGTGTATATATTTATAAGGAGAGACCTAGTGTCCCACATCGTCTCAGGAAATATCATCTCATCATTCCTTTTATTCGTGTTTTGTTTGCACCCCCATTTTGCTGAGAGAGAAAGCAGCTTAAGAGTTGATTTCACTGCGGACAAAGTCCCAAGTATGAAATCTCTAATCCTCAATCTGCTCCTGGCTCTCTCCAGTACAAAGGAATAAACATACAACCAAACTATACACAACTACATTTACTTGTGTGTTTTCTAGGAATAGGGACCCTCATCTATCTCTCTCTCTGTCTTTCCTTCAGTGTCTCTTTCAAGGAAATAACTGGAATATTCTTTCAATTTCCTTTAATCCTTTTTTCTTCGAGTTATCAAAATGTTCTTTATAAATATGAACCCAACATTCAGCGTATAACCTTGTTCTATTTACTAAATTGTGGATGAATGGAAACATGAGGAATTGAAATAGGAATTGAATCATTCCATAAAGTATAAATTAAGTAAGATGTTAAAGTTAAAACTGATATTTGATGTTAGGTTCCAAAGCACGCTAGACAAATGACATTTAACCTTATAAAAACATACGAGGAGGTATTCATTCAATGACGAATATAAGTGTAACTGATTGGATACGCAGCAGATTATTGTTTGCATATAAACTGATACACGATGCATTTTTATACTGTAGAAAACCAGGAATGTGTTTGTGTGTGTAAGTGCGTATTCTGCGTTTGACTGAGAGTTTAATTATTTCAGTATTCATTAGAGAAAGTGGATGTCTGGAGGTGGAAAGATAGAAACCTCAGTTCATTAATACACACCACCCATCATAATTACCCTTTTATCAAAGGAAATGAGCTTTCTCCCAAATCTCTTCCTTCCTTCCTTTCATTTATATATTAAACCTTCAAAACTCCCGTTCCCTCGAAAGTTGAAAGTCCCTCTGGCAATCTCAGTTCTACTTTCTCGCCTTAAAGCGTTCCCATACTCAATTAAATAAAAAGGGGGGCCTTTATATAATAGCTAGCTAAATATTCCTGCATATTTGAACACGGACTGAATCTTTTCTCAGTCTGGGCTTTATATTTTCAGTCTGTCCATATTTTCCACATTGAAGCAACGCGAGTTTGCTTTCTCCACTCAAAATGCTTCAAAATATATTCAGACTTTGATTCTACACTATCTACACACAAACTTTCGAGGAAGGACACAAACATACACACACACACTTACAAGAACATGAACACTCACATGTGAACACACCCATTTAAAATTAAATATTCATTCAGTTCAAAAAAGTTTTCTTGTTGAGCCGCGGCCGTACCAAACAATTTTGAATTTGTGAATTTGGGAATTCAGTAAAAAAAGAAGTTTTTTCAAGAAGGATTAAAAATATACGAGTTTTTTTCGCGTGTGTGTGTCCCTCTCTCTACTTATTATTAATGGTGGTAACTCGTAACTTTAACGCATGTTCGCTTTACTTTTTACTTTCATTTGGTACAAAGTTGACCATGTGAAAAATAAAAGAGTTTAGCTTTGTGGTTTGCAGACTTCCGTTGGTAAAAAAAATGCAAGGGATGTTAATAATTCATTGTTATTACATTCACCCATCCGAAGAAGAAGAAGAAGTCTCAAAAAACTAAAATTCTGCTGTGAGAAGTCCAATAGACTTTATATATAAAGAGAGAGAGAGACAAGAAACTTTTTGGCTGGTAGAAAGTCGAAAGCAAAGCCAAACTCTCAACCAAAATGTGTTTACTTTCTCATAAATCTCTACAATAAGTTGGATGACATGATTGATTTATTTAATGAACATATGAAAGTGTACACGCTAAACACATAGCCAGGCTTTGGCTCGCTCCGTTTTTTGAAGAGTTTTTATTTCACATATGAGTTTTGAACTTTTGCCTTTTGACGTGTGTTTTCAGTTTTGTAGCTTTTTGAAAAAGAAAAAATTAATTTGTTCTTGTAGCAGTAGCTTTGTAGTTGGTGTATTTTTTATGTTACGTACGTGTGTTGTGTAAAAAGGGAATAAATGTCAAGGTCTAAATAGAAAAGAAACTTGTGGAGGGAAAGTGCGTTGTTGGGGAGTGTGAAAAAGTCATCAGGAAAATGGGAAAGAAGAAGGGAGGACAGCTTTTGATTATCTTTCCCTTCGATCGAACACATGCCGCGGATTAAATGTGTCTTTTGTATAATCCCCGCACACATTCTAAGCATTAGCTTTATTAACACTCCAACATGAATCATCACACAAAGCTTCCCTTGCATATTATAATATTATCATCCGGATGGATATATCGTATAGGCTAACAATGCATGCAGATACGTACATATATACAGGGTGTGCTTTATAAAAGTGTGTACAAGACTTTCTCCTGTCTTCCAAGACTTTATGAAACTGGATTGTGTCTGCTTAAATTGTGAATTACAAAATGCACTTTTTAGTTTTTAAAACTAAAAGCATTTTAGATTAATAGTAATGGAGAAATGTGACTTGTTTTCTTTTTGAGTTGTTCCACACACCTGAGGGAAAGTTTATTTGAAAGCTTGTATTGTTCTGTGTAGTCAGTGACAGAAGGAGAGGACTAGTCTATGGTGGAGCTGCTGTAAGATTTATTGTAAATGTAGTTGTGGCGTGGCAGGGCGTGTGAAGAGTCGCGAAAGAAGGAAAGTTTTTGATGAATTAGGATTAATGACTTATTTCTGAGTTTGTGATGACGATATCTTTAGTCTAAATCTTTGAATCCCAAAACGAACAGCATGTGAACTCGCTTTCTCTTGGTTTCTTTTGGGTTATTATTATTATATTTCTTGAATATCCGCCTGTCGCTTCTTAGATTGTATTATTCTACGGTTTCCCTATTCTTTTGAGATAAACCTAAAACCCTTTTTCTTTCCAGAGTTTTGTATTAAACACAGTGTGAGTTTTCAAATAACTTTTAACTTACGTTAAATTAAAGGAACGTCATCGGCCACCTAACAAATGGACAGCTTAGACTTAACTTCCACTCCCTCGCGTTCACTTTCCCCTCGAAGTTTTCTTTCTTTTCGTAGAAATTCTTGTTAGGAAAGTTTTTAGGTTGCTTCGCACTCTAGCTTACTGCAGTATTATAGGTTGTATAGGGAAATATTATGATCGTGTAGGAATATAATGAATGGAATATCAAGTAATAATGTGTAATTTCACGTGTCAGATAATCTCGTGGTTAGCCTGTTAGCAGTTTTCGTTTCAGAGGTCTTAGAAAACTATTATCTGTATCAGTTTCCTGTTTTTTACATTTCAAGGCAGTGAATGTGAAGACGGAGAGAGTGCTGCGTGGGTTTTGAACTTTTCAAACTTGATTGGACTGACTTAAAATAAAGTTGGAAAGAATGAATGATGATTCCTTGAGGGAAATTGCAGCTTTGACTGTTTAGGGCTACGCACTTTCAATGTTTCTAATAAAATAGTTTACATCTATCTACAGCTGAAAGTTGGATGTGAAATAATTAATCGAAGAGTGTAAACTTTGTTAATAAAATCTCAGATTTGGAAAATAAGCAGGCATTGCATTGATTTCTGTGAGTTCATTCGCACCACTCGAGTATTTCTCGTCACATAATGATGTTACTTGCTCTTCAGTATTTGTTACAGTGTGAATTCATCTCTGTATGATTTGTGTTTGAAAAGTGTTGTCAGTTCTAGTTGAAACTGCCATCCAACACATCATCCACGTGTACACATACATATAAAGATATATATGATATCATACAGTCGCTTTCCATATTACAATAATACACTTTCTCTTATTATAGAGAAAGCACTTTTGAAAAAAGAAAGAAAAGCGAGTGAAGAAAGGAAAAATTAATGAGTCTGACTGAATGTCACGCACATTCATGCATCATCTTCTAAAAACTCTCTCTCTCTCTTTCGCACGATGACGATCCATTTCCTTTTTACTAATCCTCTCTTATATATTCTCCTCTCCCTTAACGTAGTCGTCTACACGTTTCAAACTCTCTCAAAAACTTCGTAACTGCATCTCCTCAGCTTTCTCTCTCTAGAAATCCTGTAATAAATCAAGGTTAATGATCGAAATCTAAATGGGTTTCGTCAAACATCTCTTTCTTTCTCGGTATCTTACCTTTTAACAATTCAAATTTTATCACACACACACGAGCTATAATATAGAGATCTTTAATGAAGATTTTATAAACTAACTTTTTATAATTATAAGCATGTGTTTGAACTCACAATCTGTTAGATTTGGTTTTTAAAAGAATTATAGTACGAAATAGGTAAATTTTGGAAAATTTATTACATTGTTTAAAGATGTGTTCAGAATCTGTATTTTAAATTTGAGCCAAAAATAATATTTTAAAATAGTTATAAATCGTAATATAGTTGTAGAAACAATTGCTAACTATCTATGAAACTAAAAGTTACGTAGTCAATGAATATGTGTTTGAAGAACTACACATTTTTATTCAAACTTCATGTGTGTGTATTCCTCCAACTTTCTCCCATCTAAAAATAGCACACTTGGCTTTAACACACTTTACCTTATGAGTCCTTACATACTTGGTAGAGAAGCTTTCTCTTCTCAGAAAAAGTAAGCATAGACAGGTATCTGTAAAAGAATAAAACTTTTTGTGTATATATATAGAGCGTAGTTATTGTGTCGAGTTGAGTGCCATTGCCACCAAGTTCCAACTTGTTCTTCAGTTGTACTTTTATTCATGTAATGAAAGACACACACACATACACATTGGATGAAAAGACTTTTATTCTCATGTCTCTTCTTCGCCAACGCAAACTTTCTCCAATTTCTGTAAGTTCGCAGTTGAAACATTAGAGAAATAGTTAGAGAGTATTAGACGGGAGTGCGAATGGATTTGTATGTATAAAAGACTACTATGTGTGAAGAGAGAAATAGTTTTGAATGGATTGACGATTCCCCCGTGTAGTAATGGTATTTAACATTCATACCATCCGAAATAGAAAGAGAAAGTGTGAAGAGAGAAAGAAATTGATAATTTAGAGTCATTTTTATGCCAAATACATTTCCATTTAGATGGAGACTGGAGCAGTAAAGAGTAAAAGCACACACGGAGGAGGATGATCATGATAGGCAATAGACATAGTTCACACGTATATATAAAAACACACAGGCATATACGTATGCTCCGGCTTTCAATTCCAACGGGAGAATTGTAATAATAATGGAAATGCTCGTTTGAATGAAGGGAAGGAAGAAGACGACGACTGAGGAAGAGGAAGAAGAAGCACAAGAGTTGCTTTCACATTCATTCATAACAAAACGATGGAAGAAAATGGATTTAAAATCTTTTGAATTGATTTTTACAAGGTTTCAAACCACTCAAACTAAACAAGGCCACCAACCTACTTGGCTTTTTGTTAAAGTTATAATGTACATTATTATTTTGCGTATTTATTTGCCGGATACTGTAAATCAATAGAACATCCGTGTTGACCGTGTTGACATATTTTTGAGCCAAGACGCAAAAGGAATTGGATACTTTGGCCCAATCATAATCATCATCTTTGTATACGCGGAACGTCAAAGATTGCTGTAAGGTTTTTTTGAAGAGTTCTTTTTTATTCTTATAACTTAACAAGTCACTCGGCTACGACTACTTCTTTGTCCCGAAATATTAGTTCGGCTTTTGTTTCGTGGTAAATATAGAAAAATTGAACATACACAGTATATAGTTTTTTGTGTTCTCTTATATGTCGTGATATTCTGCTACCTGATAAAGTTTCACAACAAAATATGATTTGATAAAAGAAGACCTACTTATTTGTATCTGTAGGTACCTTTGTGTAATTTAAAATTCAAGATGTTTTGGAGCTTTCAATTTTTTAATATATTCGCGAGACTCTCCTCCTTTGCTCGCAAAGGTAGTATCAATTTACAATTTACAAAGAAGCGACTCTTCTGTATATATATACATACGTACTTAGAAGTATATGGGAAATATAATAAAAAGAAGGTTGGTTGCGTAAAACTAAAATTTCGATATGAAAAATATACGACGGCAGTTCTAAATCACACTCACAGAGAAAGAGCGCAAAGTCAGTTTCTTGTTTCAGTCCGGAGAAAAATGAAACAAAGTGGAGAATGTGCCACGGATGGGTGAGTTTGTTTCACGAAGGTGAACAAAACAAATGTGCTCGGTTGCAAAACGAAGAACAATTTGGGATTGATATCAAATTATTAGGAAACGACAGGGTCTCATTTTTCTTTCGCGTGTGTGTATATATCGAAAGTATTGTATTATTTCTCTCAAGAATATATAAATATATATAAATAAAATGGAAGACAAAAGCCGAAGAGGCTTCGACATCATCTGAAAAAACATTACTCAGTCTTTCCGGTGCTTGCTTGGGAGATCAGGAGCGGAGGAAAGGTCATATACAATTCACAATTGGAGATGTAAATGTGAAGAATCCTCTCTTGTCGTGTAGGAACGAACCCTTTCTCACAGAAATCACTCCACCATGACCGACCTTGTTTGACTTGTCTCAATGAAACTGATACTTTTTTGCACACTCATATACAGAAATATATATATTCATATACTACATGGGAAAGAAAGGATTGATGTGTGGAAGGCAAAGGGAAAAAGTCAGCTTTGTCGTTGTATCTTCTTCCCTTAATCCTCCTCTTTCGTGTGTTGAACTGTGTCGTGTGTATTCTTTGCCTACAAAAACGACGTCAAAAGACCCACCGACTATAAATTTACAAATGAAATGCATCTTGCATACAAAAATCTAAAGCTTCTTCATTTCTTTTTGGGTCGTAGCTTTTTCGCTCTCTCCCTCTCTTTAGATTGCTTTTGAGAGACGAGATGCAAAATATTGTAGAGAGAGGTACAATAGAACATTTTCAATTTTTTATGTAGGTAAAGTATTGCACATTTTATGTGTATTTGCTATTTGCTCGGGATTGATGATTTGTGTGTACTGTTTTGTGTGATTTGGCAGAACTTGAAATATTTTCTAGAAATGTGTGCTCTGTCTTTTGATTTCCCGATTTTGACCCAACTATCCTAAGGGAGAAAGAATGATATAATGAAGGGAGTTTGGTAAATATCGGATTATACTTTTTGAGCCTCCTTAACCCTGAGAGTTTAAAGTTTAACTTTGTGGCAATCCCCAGTAGGAAGCAAGGATAGATTTATTCCCCAAGCCAAAGGTCAGTCGAAAGTTTATTTTCTCCGTGTAATAATAATATAAAAATAAGTCACACAGCTGTTGTTGCATTGTTACTTGAAATGGACTTTTAACCTTGGAGCATATTATTATGATGACTATTATATATAAAGCTATGTGTTTGGAGGGGATGGGAGTAAAAGAACGAGAGTCTGGAGGGAGACTATTAAAGTTGTAATCGTAAGGAATAAGTGGGAAGAGAGAGTTAATGTGAGTTTTACATTGAAACTGGAGAGAGAGAGAGAGAAGGTCTTCATTTGGAACACTTAGTAGACACTCTCTGCCATTACCCTCGCTAAGTGTACATCATTACTTTCACCATTCCCCACAATCGACTTTCCACCCACCACATTATACATTATACCATCCCTATACTTTCTCCCTAAATCTGCTCCTGCCTTACTAGCTTTCTCCCAAGAATTCAAAACTGCTCAAGCAGAATGGAAACTAACCACAAACACACACACACACACACTCACTTATGAACTGCAAGCAGTTGCAGTGTGTCTCTGTTGAAAGTGAAGGGTAAGAAGAAGTCGTAGAAATGAGGAAGGAACAAATAGTAAGAGCGTAGAAGGTAACTCGATACTTTGAGACTTTGAGAGTGTCTCCTCATTAACCCTTATGGGTTTCACATTAACGACCATCCCTCTCAATGACACAGACGATTATTACATCCCCTCAAGTGCCTATATAAATACTTTCTATACGTGTGTATGTGTGTGTGTAGTTTATTCCCCCTCTAGGGAAACCATGTAATAACCACATTCAACCTTTTAACACTAAACAGAGCTCTCTGTCTCTTTACCTGATCATCCGTGATAAATCACTCACTCAACTTCCATTATTCCACTACCAATAATAATGACACGGAAAGGGAGAAGAAGATGCGACTTCTTCTTGAGAAATGAATGTAGGTATAAAGGTAGTAGTTGGAAATAATGTATATACTCTCATTATAAAACGAAGATGCATTTCTCTCTGGGAATAACAATTGAAGAAACGACAGAGAATGTATATACATACTTTCTTCCCTAGTCTTATGTCTCTAGAGAAGTTTCGGAGACAATTGAAGAAGTGAAGAATTCAGAATTCCTGGTACCATCAACGGAATAAAGGAGAGAGACGTTGTTATAATGTATAAAACAATTCCTCAACGGTGCAAGCGGTGTGGTTTCATTCTTGAGAGACATTTAATAACAAGTGTTATGACTTTCAATAGAAATGAAACACTGTGGAATCTCTGCAATTATCATGATCATCACTCGTTAGGAGACTTTAAGGAGAGAGAAAGTTATTAGAAAAGTCTTCACTAACAATCCTTATACAATAAAGGTTCTTCACTCTTACAACTTTGTTAGACTTGTTAATATATGCAATGCAAAGGTTCAAAGTGTGGCAGTAGGAGAAATACTTCGCAGAAATGCATACACAACCCTTGCTGGAATATTAGAAACAATCATTCTTAAGTTACAGCCGTCTCAGTTTATATATCTGAATAGAGAGTGTGTGTAGGTTTCCATTGAAGCTCTCCAACAAACTGTCTCTGAGCTGTCAGAGAAAACTACATGACATTTCCGGAAATGCAGAGAAGAGTGTTTCAGTTATTCTTATGGGCCAATGCCAGACTTCCCTTCTAAACTCTTTCTAAGTGTTGTTGCATAGTGTCATCATAGCCTACGCGTTCTTCGTTTGTTACTCATGAGACACATATTGTTGTGTATTCAGACAAAAGATGCCATTCTTAGACAGAGTGTGTGTGTGTGTGTGTGGCGATTGAATGGAGACACACACATACACTGCTGGTTGGAGTATTTATCGTTTAAATTTATTCCCTCTAGCTTTCTCTAGAAAGTTAGTATTAGCTTATGTTTCATTGTGTGTGTCCTTAAGTGAGCCTTATATACTTCTTGTTGTTGTTCTGCCTTTACAGTTTAGAGAGATCGAATGTTCTCAATGAGATTTACGATGCTTTGCCATAACTGCTGGTGTGTGTGCAAGTAGTTTCATCCAACTGAGACCAAGAAATATGATACAACCTTAATATGAATATGATCCTTAGAGTCGCCTCGCTGCTTGAGCTTCGCTTCGAAACATAATAATCTAGTTTCCGCACTGTTTTAGGCTGCTGGAAATTTATAGATAGATACCATATATTGAATGAAATATACAGAGAGACAAGAAGGAGCAGCGCGTGGAGGTTTGTTGGAAATGCTTTGGAAAGGAATACTAGCAGAGGAAAGGGTAAGAGTTAGAATAGGAACTCACGTTCACCTCCTCCTTTCAACAATAAAGCCTATTTATTTGTATCAAAGTATCAATACTCCTGGACAATCCTTTGTTGTTCGTGAGTCTAATATTAATCTAATAATAACGGAGGAGCCAGCGTGATATTATTTTGAAAGGTACTTAAGAGGAAGTAGGATAAAGTTGTAAGTTTAGAGTCTCAATTGCGTACGTGGTTAAATGCGTAGCTCTATTTTCCACTCATGTCATCTGCGTGTGTGTATTCTCTATTGCAATCAAATAAGTGTAAAGTAGCCTGAGATTTTGTACAACTCGATCTTGTTAATGATTCCATTTGATTTTTGAGTAAAAAACGGTAGCAAAATGAATTATTGGAGTAGTTTTTTTAATCTAACAAAATTACTGCATTGAAGCTCCTTTCTCCATAACGTACAAAAGGTATCTATATACTCGTGTGTAAGATAGATTGGAATTACACAACAGAAGTCGAACAAGTATCGTACGACCAATTTATTGTATTGCTTTGAGTTGTACAAACACGCCTATGAATTAAACTCCAAAAGTTAATATTGCATATTGAGACAAATAAGTTATACATAGTACACATAAAAATGTAAAGTGCAATCCATTTGTGGATTCCCGTTTTTGAAAAAAGACAACAGATAAACAATGAACATGACCAACACGAGTGTATGTGTAATTGATTTCCTGAAGAACTTTGTCATATATGATCTCGCTTTAGATTGTACAGCAATAATGATGATGATGAGAAATAAGGAACATGTTAAAGTTGATGTAGTTTAGTAGTGGCGAAGCCAATTTCGAGGATGGAGAATGTCGAGAGGGTTTTAATACTGGTTGAAGGGAGTTTTCTCATGATCCATACTTTTGTGTATATAACTTGCATAGGATAGATTCATACAGCACATTATAATACGGAATGGAGAGAGAGAAAGAGCAGAGGCAGCAGAGACGGGTTTTTGGAAGAATATCAGTTGAGTTTGCGCCTGTGGGATGTCTGCATGCCCAACATTGCCTACTAAGCACTAAGCTCAGTACAAGTAGAATTCGTGTAGAAAGTCTTAGCGAAGAAAGTGTATTGCTTTAGGACAACCCTTGGCAGATGTGTCTCCTATGCACCACTTTATGCTTAAGTCTCCTGGATATATACTCTCCACACACAGAGAGAAAGCTAAAGACATTCCCAACTGACGAACGAACCTCCGTCAGTTCTCAGTCGACCTGCGGATCTTCTACACACACGCTGCTGTATCACGTTCATATTCATATTATATTATTCTCTTACCGGACTTCTTGGTCTGTCTCTTAAAGAGTGGAATTACTGTGACCTAGAAGGTCAGACCTACAAGTGTTTTTCGTGAATTAAATATACATGGTATATGGATTATTAATTCCTAGCAGTATAATTTGCATCGTAATTGCAACAGACAAGACTTGTTAGTCCCATCCCAAGTGTTTGTGTTTTTGTGTGTGTGGAGATTGAAATCTAGAATTTAGTAGGAAAGCCCAGATCTCTTTTGCTGAAAGTCAAAAAATAAGTAACTGGAGAGAATAGTTTAGGGTTCGATGGGAAACTGTGTCACATAGTGAGCAAATATCAAGTCGCAGAGTTCAGTCTTCTCAAAAAGGAATTGCAATATATTCTAATTGTAACTTTGTGTACTGGTGTATTGTGAGACAGTGTGATTTGAAACAACAGTTCATTTAGTTCAATCCTATCATCAATTGATTCATCAAATATTACTCACCTCTCTTTTAAAACGTAAGTTTGAGTGTGCGTTGAATGTGAGAAAAGACTATGTATGGTCTTTTTAAAATGTCTAACAATAATTACACCCTCACTGTGAGTACAATAATATCACCCTCAAAGTAATCAGATGGAAAAGTATTTAAATACTTCTGTCTCACACACATTCTATTTCAGTTTGTGTCCATGAAGCGTGGTGGGTGATGTAAATTGTGAAAGGTCGTAAAATTAAATACAGACAATACATATGGACGTGTGTGTCTTTTATTGCCCTTGGTGTTAGATTATTATTATAGAACGAGAGAGGTATAGTAGGTAGATTTCCAAGTTTTGTGTTTAGGGAAATCAAAAGATCAGGAGAAATGTTTGGAATTATCAAGGAAGGGTTGTATAATATAATTGTGAATGTGAATGCAAGCAGTAGGTATGTATGTGTGTGTGTGTTCCATTGTGTTCCTTTGTAATAATAATTATTGAGAGTAGACCAGGTGGGGACAAGTATAATAAAGTAAAGTGTGTAATTAGTCATTCATCCCAACCGATGAGTTATCCTCGTGTGTATATACATACTAGAAAGAGAGAGAGAGTGAAGTAGGAAGGCTGACTGAACCTCCCTCGTTGTGTGTAGTTCCCATTTGATCGGCTTTAATGAACTTTATTATTACCTGAGATAATGATACTCTCTCCGCAAGGTAAAATTATATTCTCTCTCCTTAACCACTAACGAGTTCCAAGTAACTTCTACTCCCTCACACAAAACACAAAGCTTCATTCCATGTGTACGTGTCTAAGGATTTCCTAACTAATTAATTGTTTCGTTGGGTGTTTCAATATACCAGGGTATGTTCAACATATACATGTAAAGAGTATATATAGATTGAACGTGTTTTAAAAACAGGGCAAATTGGTTGTTGAAATACTAAAAATGAAAAAGAGTATCTACTTGAGGCTGAAAGAATATATTGAATTATTTGTGGAGGCAATAAAAGTGCTACAAGTAGCTGGATGAATAAAAATGAACAGAGTAAACATATATTTATGTATACGTACATGGTTGAGTCAGTTTTTCTGAGTGAATGTAGCGTGCAAGTATGATTGACTTTTGGTCTGGAAGTGTCATTGAAATCAAAGTGTCATTTGTCAACTGAATACTTGGCATTAAATTTTAAAATGGTTTGAATGGGGGAGATTTATCGCAGGACGAAGAGGAGAGTTTCCTTGTGTGTGTGTATATACAGATAGTCATGCACATCATGTATTGCCTTTCCTTCAGAAGAGGTTTCGATCTCAACTTTCCCTGAACGTGTTTCAACGAGACTGTTTAAGTCAACAGGGGGAAGAAATATTAAAGGCCAAAACTCTCTTTTATGCACTATTAGTATTAGATATCGTTTTTAAAGATCATTTCTGTAGAACTTAAGTGAAAAATGCTCTTGAATGTTTAGGGAAGATGATTCACAGTAGAGAAAGCGAACACGTACACGTACAGGGCAACCCTTCTTCATTCTTTCTTCGGCCAACCCAACGGGAAGAATATAATGGTTGTCATAAGTAGCTAGTATTATTATTATTACAACTGCGATTACCCCTTTTCCTTTCCTTTCATTTCTTCTTTTATAAAAATGCACCGCTTTTTTCACTGGAAAGTTGTTACAAGTTCGGAGAAACTTTTCCTTAGACCAAACGCACTTTTCTTCTTTGAGTGCAGGAGCAGTTTTGCAGTTTTAGATTGTGTGGGGTGTATGGACATGTGTATAGTTTTATCTTGCAAGAGAGACACCCTAAATTCTTTTCTACAAGTGAATCGATTGAATTGAAAGAGAGAGAGAGAGATAGAGATAGAAAGTCGGGCGGTGCATAGTGTGTAGAGTTTTTCTTTATTGAAAGAAAGACACGCAGAAATCGTGAAATGATCTTATTGTTAGCCTTGGGTTCTTTGGGAACTCTTCTTGTCGTCGTCTCTTCACTCCTTTAACAATTTATTGAAGTTTAGTGCAAGTCCGATTAGTCGGAGCTAATGGAGCGGGCTAAAATGATAGACTAACTCGAATTTTCACTCCATTGCGCTTAATCTTTACCGAATAGATGAAGGATTTTAGTTTTATTGTACCAACGGGCTAGATACATATACATCTAAGTTATATGTTCTCTTACTGTGTGCTTAGTGGAGAAAGTCTGGTTTCACAGAAACTTATTAACGAGAGAGAGTGAAGAAGAAGGAAGAGACAAAATCCATTGGAAATGTGTAAGCTGCTTATCGTTGTGTGTCTCATAATAAGAAGACAGATAGATGAGAAGTCTAGGAGAGCAATATAGTAACATATAAGTCGCAATGTATTCATCATGTACCTTCTCTCCTGTGCAAAGCAAAGTAATAAATTAGAAATGATTTCGTCTTGAGGCGAGTCGGTATTTAATTATAATCTCTTGTGTATGTCCGGCATTGGCTTATGATGAGCGTTATCTCGTTGTACTTTAATAAATGTAAGTTCTGGGATTGTAAAAACCATGAACATTTAGTGTGATTGAGTGCTCTTCTTACATTTAGATTAACTACCTGAGAAGACCTTTCCCGGCTTATATATATCTCTGTATGAATTCCAGAGTTTCCTTTCATTCATCATCTACAATCAACAATCCATTAGAGTAATTACACCGAAAATACACTTACTAGTCGCTACAAGGGAGAGATAAACATACACACTCCCTTTTTATCGTGACTTGATCAATTAACCTTAATATAAAGTACAAACTTCCTAATAAATTAAATAACACAGAAACACACATTCATTCATTAAGCTGTGTAGACACTAAATATATATCTTCATAAGAATATATATAAGTAGTAGGAGCAATAATGTAATTAGTGATTGATGACCGACCAAAACAAATCAAAGCTGGAATACAAATAGTTAAATTGTTCGTTTGGATGAGCAAAAGGGAAAATAAACAGATCAGAAGGTTTAAGGACATATATATTTGTGTTACATTAGGTTTATGTATTTGAAGTTTCAATAAATAAAGATGAAATGAATGGAGATTTTGGCTTTCCCGTCATTTCTTCTTCCTTTCTTTCGGTCACTTGAGTAAACTAAAAGTTATCTGAATTTGTGAATAGTTTGAGTTTGCCTGAGATTTCTTTTAGTAGAAGAAACCGGAGTGGAACGAAAAAAAACCCAGTTTGTTAGGTACGCATACGGTTCTTTGTCTTCTGCTTTGTTTACTCTTGTGGTGTGGTATCGATGAGAAAGTTAGAGTGAATGGATTAATGTAGGATGTGTGTGGGAAGATACCCAAGTGAACAAGAGCAACTGTTTGTTCATTATTATCCACTAAGGACTGGTGAAAGACGTGGTGGTGGTGGTATCTGTAAGACTATATGACTATAGTATAAGGTTTAAGGTAGTCTGGAAGTGAAAGTGGCCGTAGTGGTGGTGAGGTCGGGATGGTTTTAGTGGAGAAAGCATGAAGAATCTCTAATCTACTTTCAGCGGTTGTTAGTAATGTTAGTTTGTGTGAGAGGATTATCTCGCGTGCCAAATTTAATTACCAAAATAGCTTTACTCTCTCTCTTTCCTTCTTGTTCTTGAAGGCAAACAAGATGTTTGCTTTCTCTGTGAAAAAACACGGGCGAGTTTGATCAAAATTAATTGGGATTCGCGTAATGAGACGTGGAAGAAAATCGGGAGCTGGAGAAAGTTTAGGGAGATCTGGTCGTGGATATATAGTATATTATAAAGGTTTTTTGAGGTTTGAGTTGGGCAGACAAATCCAGGAGAGTTTTTTGTACGGAGGTAATTCAAGTCCCAAGTGTGCAGGTCGTGGGTTAAGTGGAAGTGTAGACGATGAAAGTACAAAGTACAAGTGAGGTGGAGATTATATAGAAGATACACACGGGAAGACACATAGACATTCATATATTGATACATGTATATATATAGCGTGTAAGAGTCAAGTGGGTTAACCTCACACAAACTTCGTGTACATATATAGTATTTTTTTTAGAGACTCCATCAGAAGAAGACTCCCCAACTGAAACTATACACAGACATACCACCAAATCCAAATTGGCTCTCCAAGAAGAAGACTGCAACAATTCAGCACGTACTTTCCGTATCTCTCTTAAGGGAGGGAGAGAGTGAGAGTGAGTTTGTGAAGAAATATATATTCTGAATTCTACACTTTAACTGAGAGAAAGAAAAAGGAGAAGTACTTTCTCTGGTTTTTATTTTTTATGAGGACTTTCTCTCATAATATTATTGACTCACTGACACACAAACTTAGGAGCTATTAAGTAAAGTGTAATTGTAGGAATAAACACATGGGAAACGAGAGAGGATGTTTTCTCTTTGGTAGTTTTCTCAATTTTACAAGGGAGATTATCTTTAAAGTGAAGTTAACTTTTTATTCCTACGACTATTAACCTTGGTGAATAAGAATGTACAATGATGATGTGTTAAAATAAAAGCAGTGAAGATATAAAACGAATAAACATTTGGGTTAAGTAATAAAATGATTGTGAATGCAGTTAGTATACTTTTAACTTCAACTTGGTCAGGGGAAATAATCATGCACTCGTCCAATTTTAATGTGGAAAGTGGAAATCACAAGGGAAATAATACTTTCTAGTGTTTCTCTTCAGACGTTACCTATTTTAGGAGTGTAAAAAAATGGGTTTGATTTCCTCAAGATACTTTAACCACAGACAATCAGTATTCTCTCACCTGTGTAGGAGATAGTAATGCAATTTGTTTAACACTTGGTCTTTGTCATCGTCAAGATTTGAGACACAATTGTGAGTTGTACCACCAGTGCAGAGAATAATACATTAAAATTAAAGTGTGCGAGTTGCTTTGTACTGGAGTGGAGATAAGACGGAAGTTTAAGGAGAAAGTGTGAGAGAAAGTGATAACTGGTTGATCAAGTTTTTGAAGTGAAAGTAAGAAAGTGAAAGTCCCCAGAGGGGTTGTTGGTGGATAAAAGTGGAGAGTGAGAGAGATGAAGACAACAGAAGAAGAAGTTGAACTAGTGGGAGGTATTCAGTAGGTGTGGTTGGTGGCTGTCTTTCAGTGGAGACATCGTCGAGAGAAGAGAGAGACTTTTGGTGACTTGAACTGAATATGAAAAATGGCTAATCTTCCTGATGGAAAAGAAGACGAGGATATAACTTCTTCAGTTGTTGAATTCTTCTGCCAAGCAAGGGAATAACGTGACAACCACACACAACTCATATAGACGTGTCAGAAGCAAAGACATTTTATACAATTTAGACTCTACTCGGTCTTTGTGAATCTCTGAACTTTCTCTTGAGTTTAACAAAACACGTGAAACGTAAGAAAGAAACAGTGTTGGACATTGGAGAACTAGAAAAGTAGTTGTACATGTGCTCTTTGAACTTTAAGTAAAGAAGAGTTTAAGTTGTAGTTTAAAAATAGTGGATACTTTCGTGGAGAAAAAAGTGTGTGTACTGTGTTTGTGTACGAGCAGGGACGAAGGTCTTTGTGTGAGAATATGGGTAGTTTATTTTGCATAGTGGGGGATGTAATAATGAGCGGAGGAGGTGTCAACTTGTCTCATCAAAAAGGAGGAAGAATGACAGGGAGGAATGCTAAAGTGAGTGTCCTTGTGAAGCTTCTCGCGGTTCTTGTCTCAATCTCTGGAACACTTTCACTCGTCCATGGAGTCAAACCGAGTAAGTGATTTTTTTATTATTAATCTGTTGTGTGGTGTGTATTAAGCTTCGCTTTAACTGCTTTTTATGTAATGGAGTAAATGGGAACATTGTAGATTTGAAAGTGTGATAAGTATATACGTTTAAAATCCCGTTAATAATAAAGTATCACCTACTTCGTTCGGAACAAAGTGACTTGAAAATCCACATATCCTTCATTTGCTTTTAATTGATTTCCCTACCATACCCTTAATTAAATATAAATGAGTTCACCATTATGGGGAAAGTTTATGTTTGTGTGTACAAGTAGATTTGTATTTATTACTGCTCTTTGTACTCAGCTCACATAAACACAATAAAATAATTACAATTACAAATAAGCTCATTCATATACTAACAATAAAAGAGTTGTGTAGGAGCAAGTGACTTTTTAAAGGTAAAAGTGTAGGATTGCATGAATAAGGCGAATAAAAAAGTACAAAAGAAACAACCGTCTCCTGTTTCTACCATATACCGGGTTTGGGTGTTATTAATTCGACATTTAAGTTCATGCGAATTAAGTGCTTAAGTAACATATACTCATTTGATTGTAACAAACTAGAGAGAGTTGAATAAATGTCTAACTATACGTATATAGGTAGACTGAAAGAACGCGATTAACCAGTTTTACCATATCAGATTGCAGTGCAAAACTTCTGGTTTTTCTGTTTGACATGAAATTCCTTCTATTTTTGCACAAGCATACAAACACAAAATTCCCAAGCCAAATTTTTGGCGGAGCTATTAAACGTACGGCTGGGTAAACAGGGCGAAAAAGTTTCAGCTCCAATTACCTTTCCTTCTGCTTCGTTCCCAAAATCCCCCCATGTGTTCGTTGGGGTTTCTAGGAACGTTGGATTTTTTCCTCCCGGTGCATCTAAATTTCTTTGGAGAAAGTAAGTCAAGCCGGAAGTCATGATTATCCCTCCCCAGGACAGGCTGCCTTTTCTCTTTAGTCTTTCACACAATTCCATGCAGTCTGCATTATTGTAATGAATTCTAGACATAGTCAACTTAGTTTTGACCAAAGAAGTCTTTCTCTCAGCTATAAAAATGCATATTATATAACTGTGAAACTTTTTGTAATGCAATTCTCTGTCCTTACTTTTGGTTTATGAACAACTTGTCTTCCCTTTAGGCATTATATGTATAGATATATATGTTTCATGTTCAGCAACTTTCTACAAACCAACAACCAACCTTATGTCTATAGTGAATTGTTTGAATGACAAAATGTTCAGTGTACATGTAGGAAAATGTGCCAAGTTGTAAGAGAGAGCAATATAAGTTCTATGCAAAGCAATACCAGCCTTCTTTTATTGTGGATATATAACAAATGCACGCGGAATTATTAAAGAGGAAAGACCTGCAAATTCCACTCTAAAACACTCAAAGTCATCATCTACTTTTGAATTAGTTTTCTTATTAAAACCATATGTTGTAAAAATACACGTAAAAAGTTGGAAGTTTACTGGTCAAACTTTATTTAACTTTGGCTACAAAACGGTTTTTCTGTGTGTCTGCCTTTATTATAATAATACTTTCTCTCTTTACATTGAAGTATATATATAATATATATATATATACACTTACACAGCATGTCCATTATTTGAAATGTTCTTCAATACTTTCCAATATACTTTCTTTTACGGTTTCTATTGTATTCTGAACTTCCACACATACACGTACTTTGTCAGTATTTAATGTGTGCAGGAAACACACCACTTTCTTTTTATCCACAGCGAACGACGCTTTTAACTTTCTACTTTCTCCAAGTGTATTAAAACTCAGAATGAATTTCCCCGGCCTTGTACTCTCGGGTTTGTGTGTGTGTGTGGTGACTTCCATATTCATCTTGGGAAGTATTTTTAAAATACAAAAGGCTCTCTCTCCCTTTCAAGGATGTGTGTTCATTGGTTTGTAAAAGAGGAAACGGTTTAACGACGACAAATTGGAGGTCTGTGGGAGACATTTTAATTCTCAAAGTGTGCTTTCTTTTTTCTTTTGCATCCCAGTCTTGTCTTCGCACACAGGACTTTTATTTTCATATATATAAAGTATATAACTCACATAGTCTCACATATCCACATCAACACTATATATTGTATGAAATGCTCCACATAACACTCACACACACATACTCACACGATGAATGAATCATTCGCTCCACAAGCACGAACATTGAATCTTAAATTCCCTTCCATTTGACCCACTAAAATACACACACACACGCCTTCGTATGCTTTCTCTCCTTTCGATTCGTTCAAAAATCTTGGTTTAAAAAACCTTTGAGAGAGACGAGGATTAGCATCGCTAGCGTTATTGCTACCCACACTGTATGTACTTGAGGTTCTTATCTCTGCATCGGTCTCCTTTTTTCCTTATAGTTAGAAGGTAGCAAATGTAGTAGTGGTGATGTAAGTAGACAGAACGCGAAACCTCAGAAAACCTGCAATTACACTTTTTTCCCTATTGCCCAACTAAACTTTGCAGTTTGCACAACTTTTATGGAAGAAGCTTTGATCTAATTTAACCAATTTCAAATATATATATATATATATATAACATGTGTGTGTGTATAAAGTTCGGAGTTGCAACAAATAACAAGTAGGTAGACAGGTTAATTTAAGCAGGAGAGAGTGGTGTGTGTCATATTACAAAGTGTGATTTATCTGTAGACTTTTCTCCAATGCATTTATTCCTTGCAGCGGAAAGGAGAAAGAAGAATATGATACAGAGAGAGAGATAGGGAGGATGCATGAAACAGAACGTATAATTTGAAAGGAAGTTTTGAAAGTTAGTTGGAAGGATTCGGGGAAGAGATCAAAAAGGGAAAAAGTATAAGGACAAAAGTCAAGTGATAAGTAAAAGTGTCAGGTGAAATTATCCCTTTAAATGACACGGGAACGAAGACGCGATGATCACAATCTATCAAAGTGTAATTCAAGTTGAGTAAGTGGAGAAGTTGGAAACAAAGGGAGTTTTGAGGATTCTCGAGAAGAAAGTTGTGTAGGAGAAAGGCAGAAGGCAAAAAGACGAAGGAGCAGAAGAAGAAGTGTCAAATTCAGAGAAAGATTCACTACAGACTAAAAAGTGTGTGACGTGTGATGTTCCATTCAATTCTGCCTCGTTCTTTCTCTCTCTCTCACCTTTTTTATATTCCAACTCAATTTATAGTCATGCAGTTTTTATTGCGTTGTAAAAATAATGGCATCTTCCTCTGGTGACTCCAAAAGGATTGATTTGTCTGTGTGTTTGCAGTTTCAGCGAGTGAGTATGTGTCTGACATAGTCAGGAGTGTAGTTTGGGTGGTGGGTGTTGAATCTCCTTCGACAAAATACATTCTTGACTTTCTCTTTCGTAGTTATTCACTTGTTTTTTGAAAAGGAATAAAGAAATTGAGAGCAAAGAGAGATTTGTCGTTTGGTAACACATTCAAGGAGAGAGAGTGTCTTCAGTTTCTGGATAAAGTTATTCTGTGAAATGAAAGAAAAGTCAAAGAAGAAGATTTGGATGTATATATATAGATATAGGTATGTAGGTTGGTTGGTTCGGAAAGAAAGATTACTCTTCACTTTCACTCGGTTCTTCTCTTTCGTTTATATATGTCTATGTATGTGTGTATGTGTGCGATTGCATGTCGATCTGTATCAATGAGAATTGAGATATAGGAAAGGATAAGAAAGGCTGGTGGATAGGTTTACATGGGAAATGACACTTGGACGAGGTAATAATACTGGGAATAAGTAAGGACGAGACGGCTTTTTCAACAAGCAGTTGGGGTCTTTGGAGCCACACACACAGCGTTTTAGGTTTATGTGAATTGACTCTCTGTTATTATATGCTTTACACTAGACGATGATGGTGATGGATATAGAGAAATTTATACATTGCTCCTGCTTTCACCGGTACTAAAGGTGAAAGGTAATTTTAGGTGAAAGTGTCCAAATAATAAAATATACGTAGATCGATCAAATGTTAATCTACAGCAGAGGAGGACACAAAGTAGAATGTAGGCGTTGATTTTAATACTAAAACAAAATGTGTTCAGCGGATTTACATGTTTGAAGTTCGGAATTCGGAAAAGACCTAGAGGCAAGTAAACATTAGGATAGAAGAGTGTATGATTTCAAATTATGAGAGAGCTTAAAGTGTACTTTCGCTTTTGTTAGATTGTTCAAGCTGCTGCTCCTGCGTTCAGACTAAAGAGAAGTGTAGAGAGAATATAAAAGTAGAAATTGATGAAAGCGGGTTTGAGTTGATTATTAAGTGTTTCTTGGAATTGCTCCGAGTCATTTGTGATGAGAAGAGGCTCATAATTCTTTTGGGATTGAGAGAGAGAGAGAGAGTTCGATAGACGAAGCGGGGGCATATATACTTTAGTTTGGAAGTTTGATCATCATTTATATATTAAAAGGTAAGGGAGACAGAGAGAGAGAGAGTGAGTTCATATAGAATACTCGAGTGACAAGATTCCACTTTTATACATGTAATACAGAGGGACGACGTATATATTTGGTATATACTTGTTATCGAGTCGAGTGAGTTGTGAAGGACATTTTAAACATGAAAAATTGCCCATCATATCAATCATATTTTCCCGTAAAGACACGTCATGTCGACAACTACAAAGGATGATCTACTTTTACTTTTTGCAGAGAGAGAGAATGGGTTTGTTAACTCAATGTTATGAAATGGTACAACATGAATCTATGTACTAAGCCCAAGTCTCCTTTTAAAATCTGATCTTCGGAAAGGCAAACACATGCGAGTTTAAGGAATCACGGCGGAAGAAGGAAGAGGATCTTTTACTCAAAGCGTTTACACTTGATATACGGAAGTAACTAAAAGCACACACTTATGAATTTCATGTGCTGTTTGTTCCGGAATATATGTTTATGTGAATATGGAACATGGAAATATTCAAAGTCGGAAGTGGGGAGGTATTATACGTATGGAATGGAAGAGAAAGATGAATACATGTATAACAGTTTTTGTACTTTGTATAAATGCCAACGCAAGTAAACTTTGCATGTGTATCACTAGAAATTCCCCATGGGGCTTAGTTTTTTTGCTACAAAAGTAAAAGAAGGTCAACATGTAAGTTACTAATCATGATTAGTAGAGAACAAGTTGAGATATATTTTTATATATTTGTAACCCTATATTTCGTGTATTTATTGAAGGAACGAGAGTGAATAACGTTTTAAGCTGAGACATGGAAGGGAGTAAAATAAATTAGGCAATAAACAAGATTTGCACTAAAAATTCTTTCTTTGTGCCATTACAAGGGAAATGGCAATATAGATAAGAGGTTGAAAAGCCATTCGGAGTCTTTTGTGTGTACTTATCCAAGTCTGGAAGTATAAAACATCGTTGACACACATCTATATATATATATACATACTGAGTATACCTGTGAATGGATTGTAAAAGTCACACACACACGTTCATATAAGTAGAGGACAAAGTCGAAGGACTAAAAGGACTTTGTGCTTGTGCGGTGCATTTATGAAGAGAAAGTCAACTCTCACTGCACCAACACTCATTCAGGGTGTATAAATATAATGAAATGGCTTTCTCTCTCCTTACTAGAGAAGACCTACTTACCCTGCTCCGTCTTCTTTTTGGAACTTTTCCTAGAAGATTTGAAGATGGATGGGTGTAGAATAAGGAGAGAGAGGTTCTTTTTTGCCCGAATTCTGTGTAAAGAGACGCAAAGGTGTTTTCTTCAAAGGCATGTGTTCTAATTTGTCGCGACAACTTCACAAAGGCATAAATTAGTTTGAAAGTAGTAGTAGTAGTAGAAGAAGAGAATAAAGGGAGAGATGTTGAGAGATAAATAAGAAATGGTGTGTGTTGTATGTATACGAGGACGTGAGGAGGAATTAGGATTTAACGGGGAAAGTGGGAGAAAGTGAACATTGAACAGACGTCAGCCAAAGTGTGCAGTAACTTTCCATCATTATCTAAAGATTGGATTGGATAGAATGGAAGAAGCAGGAGCAGAAAGGTCATTATTTTACGTGGAATGGTGATACATAATCCATTCTAGGAGAAAGTGTGTGTGTGTAGGAATAATGTTAAATGGGGAGCCTTAAAAGTTGAAAGTAGGAGCTTGAAAACTATTTGTATGGGGAAAGCAAGAGGAATGTAGGGAAGCTTTTACAATTTGGGAATAAAAAGACCAGAGAATACATTGAGGAGACGCATTCTTGTGGAGACTAGAAAGTATCGACATTCAACATTCGACAATCGACGTGTGCGAGTTAAAATAGAAAAAAGCCTGCTCAATCTGAAGCCACAGAGACTTACACGTTCAATGTAATAATATTATACAGACTTTGCCTTGTGTATGTTCAGACTCGTAGGTTGGAGAATGGTAGAAACAAAAATTAGACTTTTGGGATTTGCGATTCTCGAGAAAAAGAAGAATAAATCACAGGGAAACATAACGGGCTTTGATGTGTTTCTGTACTCAAATGTAAAATGCACTAGGTGAAAGGTGTTGGTGGTGGTAAAGGAGATTCAATAATTCTTTTTACAGACACATATTTCCTAGTTCTAACATTGTAACAATAAGTACAAGTGCTTTTGTATACTTTGCACAGAAATATATAATACAAACAGTATACACGTATACTCTTTAGACCACATAGATCTCTACACATTTAACACGAGGATAGAACTACACTACACGTTGTCGTATTGATAACAAAGCTAACAAAGAAAGGAGAGAGAGAAAGCTAACAAGAGAAGGATTGGATAAATCACACACGAGTAGACATTTACCTAAAATGTTGAGTGGGGTAAAGTATTTATGGATGTGTGTACATTGAGATTTTTAAATGAAAGCTGGTCACATTTTGGGTTTAAATAGAACTGAGTTTGTGTATAGTGTGTGGCAGTTTGTATTAACTTCAAAGGAATCAAACAACGTGGACAAGAGTGCAAATAAATAGAAAGAGAAAGCATAGGCTCAATGCAGAGAGATGTAGTAGACTATGACGAGTGTGTGTTTCTTGTTTGCTTCTGAAGTTCACTCTTCAAGTTCTTTCTGCCATGAAGGGAAATGTCAACTATGGAGATGTCTGACTGGGAAATATTTTGTGTGTAGTTTTGTGATCGTGTTAGTGGAAGGAAAAGAGAGAGAGAGAAAGATGTGTTTTTGCGATATGACGATGGTAATTTCCTCCAATCATATTTATTTAATGTAGATGAATGTGGAGCAAGATTTCTAAACTATGAGGATACGTAT
>Ga0194135_10000253_pt1 | contig 30678 bp, 34 predicted proteins | sample LitLau_LLRF_2013_FD_134024 | JGI IMG/M metagenome (GOLD analysis project Ga0194135, IMG submission 134024) | Freshwater sediment microbial communities in response to fracking from North America - Little Laurel Run_MetaG_LLRF_2013 (version 2) | ecosystem: Environmental > Aquatic > Freshwater >... | reverse complement strand
TCCTTGGGCTTGACGCGATTGAGGTTGTTCTCCAACCAGACAAAGTAGAACGATGCGCCGATCCAGGCCACACCAGTGATCATATGTACCCAACGCACGCTCAGGTTGATCCCTTCCAACAGATGTGCACCCACAGCCTTTACCTCTTGCTTGTCACCCTTGTTGTCCTTTGATCAGACCTTCTCTTATTGGTGGGGGGCGAGGATACGGTACTCATCCTCTTTGAAGAAATGCTCATCGCAGTTGTTGCCGGAGCCACTGCGATCAACCACCAGGAAGTCATCCCGCTTTTCGATCGTCAGCACCGGGTGGTGCCAGACGCCGCGATGGTAATTGATGCCCTGCCTGCCATTGCTGACAAAGGCGCGGACCAAGCCTGATACCGGTGCATCGCCAAGGGGCGCGACCACGATCAGAAAGGGGTTGCCGAGCAGCGGGATGAAGGCCTGGCTGCCCAGCGGATGGCGTTCCAGCATGCGAATGGTCAAGGGCATTTCCAACGCGTCGGCGCGGAAGATGCTGATGATCGCTTCGTCCTCCGGCTGGGCGGTTTCAACCGTCGCCAGGCGGTGGAAGCGCATGGTCGAACCATTGTTGATCATGAAGTGGTCGCTGCCGTCGGTCTCGATTACGTCACCGAAGGGGGCGAAGGCTTCTTTGCTCAGGGGTTCAATCACTAATGTGCGCATGCTGTTCTTCTTATGTTCTCTGATGAGGGTGTCGGTTCATCATCCCTGGCTTGCCGGCGATCGCCGGCTCAAGAGGGGCAGGGATGCTGAGCTGCCGCTACAGGGCCTGTAAGCGGAACAAGGCGATCTTGTTGATCTCGGCCAGCGCGCATTTGAACTCGGTATCCACGGCGTTGTGGATGCGGGTTTCGAACGCGGCGAGGATCTGGTGCCGGTTGCTGCCCTTCACCGCCATGATGAAGGGAAACTTGAACTTGGCCTTGTAGGCATCGTTCAACTCGGTGAAACGCTGGAATTCTTCGGCGGTGCATTGGTGAATGCCGGCACCGGCCTGTTCGTTGGTGCTGGCCTCGGTCAACTGGCCCTGGACGGCGGCTTTGCCGGCCAGGTCCGGGTGAGCGTTGATCAGTGCCAGTTGGGCGGCGTGATCGGCACTCAAGAGGATATCGCTCATGCGCTGGTGCAGGCCTTCGATCTGGTCGACGGAGGCGTCGAGGCCCAGGTCGTAGGCTTTTTCAGCCACCCACGGCGAATGCTCGTAGATGTCGGCGAAGGCCTTGACGAAGGCTTCGCGGCTCAGGGTCGAGGGCTTGAGGCTCTGGAAGGCAGTCATTTCGTCGCTCCCTGGTAAGGATGGGTCTGTTGCCAGTGGCGGGCGATGTCGACGCGGCGGGTGAACCATACCTGTTCATGGCCTTTGGCGTACTCGATGAAACGCTTGAGCGAAGCCAGGCGTGCAGGGCGGCCGATCAGGCGGCAGTGCAGGCCGATGGAAAGCATCTTCGGCGCTTCGGCACCTTCGGCGTAGAGCACGTCGAAAGCGTCTTTGAGGTAGTGGAAGAAGTCGTCGCCCTTGTTGAAACCCTGCACCTGGGTGAAGCGCATGTCGTTGGTGTCCAGGGTGTAAGGGATCACCAGGTGAGGCTTGCCGGTGGGGTTGTTGGGTTCCCAGTAGGGCAGGTCATCGTCGTAGGTATCGCAGTCGTAGAGGAAACCGCCTTCCTCCATCACCAGGCGCCGGGTGTTCGGCCCGGTGCGGCCGGTGTACCAGCCCAGCGGGCGCTCACCGGTGATCTCGGTGAGGATGCGGATGGCTTCGAGCATGTGCTCGCGTTCCTGGGCCTCGTCCATGTACTGGTAGTCGATCCAGCGGTAGCCGTGGCTGCAGATCTCGTGGCCGGCCTTGACCATGGCGCGGATCACGTCCGGGTGGCGCTGGGCGGCCATGGCCACGGCGAAGATGGTCAGCGGAATGTCGAATTCCTTGAACAGCTTGAGAATCCGCCAGACGCCGGCGCGGCTGCCGTATTCGTACAGCGATTCCATGCTCATGTTGCGCTCGCCCTGGAGTGGCTGCGCCGAAACCATTTCCGAAAGGAAGGCTTCCGATTCCTTGTCGCCATGAAGGATGTTGCGCTCGCCGCCTTCTTCGTAATTGAGCACGAAGGACAGGGCGATTCGGGCATTGCCCGGCCAGTGAGGATGAGGAGGGTTGGAGCCGTAACCGATCAGGTCGCGAGGGTAGTCAGCGCTCACTGCAGTCTTCCTTCTTGTTCGTGATAACGGTGGCGTGGCGGAACCTGAAGCCGGGAAGCCAGGTGGGCGTCACTGCGATGGAGAGATTGTATACAAGTTTATATTCAGTTTGTAAGCCCGTTTTTTTGCATTTTTCCGCTTTTGTCGCGATGCATCCCGCTTGCAAGAAACTTGCCCGGTTGGTCAGCTTATGCCTGGAAAGTCGTCTGCCGCTGAGGTTTAGAGGGCCATTCGCAGGTTGCCGGGGATGGCCCAGATTGTCGGCAGATTTGTGATTATTATTGTGTACAATTTTTTTGAAAAATGTCTTAATCGGAACCTCTCCGCAGCCTTTCCACTGCTGAAACGCCGCGGTCCCCTTTCAATCACTGACTCCGGGAGGCGCGAGGCCTGCTCACTCAATGGGCGACAGGCACGCAGAATCAATGGGACGTTTGACTACACATGTTTTGGATGCCGCACATGGCTGCCCCGGCAGCGCTATCAAGGTCGAGCTGTATCGGGTCGAGGGCGCGCAGCTGGAACTGGTCGCCAGCACCCTGACCAACAGCGATGGTCGCTGCGACAGTCCTTTGCTGCAGGGCGAAGACTACCGTTCCGGGGTCTACCAGCTGCAGTTCCATGCCGGTGACTACTACCGCGCCCGAGGCGTGCAACTGCCGCAGCCGGCCTTTCTGGATGTCGTGGTGCTGCGTTTTGGCATCAGTGCCGAGCAAGAGCACTACCACGTGCCGCTGTTGATCTCGCCTTACAGCTATTCGACCTACAGAGGAAGCTAGGACTACCCCCAAGAATCCTGCGCAAATAGCTTCTTTTGGTCCTTGCCCGCTCACACTGCGGGCTTTTTTTCGTCCTGCAGAAGGTGCTTGCCGGTTCAGGCGGCCATGGGATGGCTGGCACAAACCCTGTCAACAACTTGGCAGGGATGTGGCTCTGGCAGCGCTGAACAGCCGCCAGGTTCATCAGGTTCTCTGCATGCACAAAAGCCCCATCCGGCGGGATGGGGCAGGTGAGGCCGGGGCAACTTACAAGAAAATGAACTTGGCGATGAAGATCGCGCACAGCACGTACAGGCTGATGGAGATTTCCCTGTGCTTGCCGGTTCCGGCCTTCAGCACCACATAGGTGATGAAGCCCAGGGCAATGCCGTCGGCAACGGAGAAGGTCAGGGGCATCATGATTGCGGTGACGATGGCCGGAATACTGTCGGTGGCTTCGTCCCAGTTGATGTGGGCCATGCCGCCCATCATCAGCATCGCGACATAGATCAGGGCGCCGGCGGTGGCGTAGGCGGGGATCATGCCCGCCAGTGGCGCGAAGAACATGGCGGCGATAAACAGCACGCCCACGGTGACGGCGGTCAGGCCGGTGCGCCCGCCGGCCGCCACTCCGGCGGCACTTTCCACGTAACTGGTCACCGGCGGTACACCGACCACGGCACCAAAGACGCTGGAGGCGCTGTCCGCCTTGAGGGCTCGGGAAAGGTTCTCGATCTTGCCGTCCGGGTTCACCAGGCCGGCACGCTGCGCCACGCCCATCAGGGTGCCGGCGGTGTCGAACATGTGCACGAAAAGGAAGGCCAGGACCACGCTGATCATGCTGACGTTGAACACCCCGGCGATATCCATGGCCATCCAGGTGGGCGCCAGGCTCGGTGGGGTGGAGAGAATACCGTTGTAGTGCACCAGCCCCAGGCCCCAGCCGGCCAGGGTCACGGCGATGATGCTGATCAGGATGGCGCCGAACACCCGGTGGTAGCTGAGCACCGCGATCATCAGAAAGCAGATCGCCGCCAGCAGCGGGCCGGGTTCGCGCAAGGAGCCGAGCTTGATCAGGGTCGCTGGGCTATCGACGATGATGCCGGCGGTTTTCAGGCCGATCAGGCCGAGAAACAGGCCGACCCCGGCGCCCATGGCATAGCGCAGGCTCACCGGAATGCTGTTGAGCAGCCACTCACGGACCCTGGACAGGGTCAGGATCATGAACAGCACGCCGGAAATGAACACGGCGCCCAGGGCCGTTTCCCAGTGGTAGCCCATGGTGCCGACCACGGTGTAGGTGAAAAAGGCATTCAGGCCCATGCCTGGGGCCAGGCCCACCGGCCAGTTGGCGTACAGGCCCATCAACAGGCAGCCCAGGGCGGCGGCGATGCAAGTGGCGACGAAGGCGGCGCCATGATCGATACCGGCGTCGGCCATGATGTTGGGGTTGACGAAGATGATGTAGGCCATGGTGATGAAGGTTGTCAGACCGGCAATCAGCTCGGTCTTCACCGTGGTGCCGTGCAACCTGAGTTTGAAGATGCGTTCCAGCCAGCCGCTGTTCAGCGAGGGCGAGAGGTCCAGCGGAGAGGCTTCGGATTTGCGGCTTTCCACAGCGAGTACTCCTCAAGAGTTTTATTGTTTTTTCCAGAACCGGGCATCAGAGGGTGGGCGGCGGCTCTTTGAGGCAGGCAGGGCTTGTGGGGATTGTTGACTTTTAGGTCAAGAACTCACACGGGCGAATTATGCTTTTGTATACAAAGAAAGCAAATAATGTTTTTGCTTTTGTGTGCGAAAAATCTGAGGGTGCGGCTATATGCCGGCCCCTGCTTATGCCTTGGGGTCGACTGCCGTGTGTGCGGTGGACGCCGCCCGAGCGGGCGGCGAGGGCGGGCAGGTCAGTGGTCTGCGGTTTTTCCGGCCAGGGCCTGGTTCACCGCCAGCCAGCCGTCGACGGCGCTTTCTCCAGCTTCGCTGAAGGCGCGCTGCAGCAGCTTGACCTGCTCGCGGCGCAAGGATTGTTCGAAACGCGCACCATCGGCGCTCAACTGCAGCAGGCGTTTTCGTTTGTCGCTGTCCGGGGCAACGCTGTCCACCAGCTGCATTTCCATGAGTTGGCGCAACGGCGTGTTCAACGCCTGCTTGCTCACACCCAGCAGGTTGAGCAGTTCTTTCACGCTCAGGCCCGGGTAGCGCGCAATGAAGAACACGATGCGTTGGTGCACGCGACTCAGGCCCCGGCGTTCGAGCATTTCGTCGGCCTTGGCGGTGAAGGCTTGATAGCCAAAGAAGAAGGCCTCCATGGCGGCTTGTTGCGAGGTCTGGTTTTTAAGGTCAAGCATATTGACGTATCTGCGAGAGTCGGCGTAATTTCGGTCAAGCAGTTTGACGTATTTTCTCCCTCCTTCGCTAGCGGTGATCTCCATGGCTTTCTCCGAACGTGTATCGCGCCTCAAAAGCTCCCTGATCCGTGAAATCCTGGCAGCGGCCCAGCGCCCGGAAGTGATGTCGTTCGCTGGAGGCCTGCCGGCCGAAGTGATGCTGCCCAAGGTGCAGTGGCAAGATATGCCGCTGTCCATGGGGCAGTACGGCATGAGTGAGGGCGAGCCGCAGTTGCGCGAGGCCCTGGCCGCCGAGGCGCGCAAGCTGGGGGTGCCCTGTGAGGCGGGTCAGGTCCTGGTGGTCAGCGGCTCCCAGCAGACCCTCGATCTGGCGGCCAAGCTCTACATCGACAAGGGCACGCGGATCATGCTGGAGGCCCCGACCTACCTGGCGGCCCTGCAGATCTTCCAGCTGTTCGGTGCCGACTGCCTGACGGTGCCTCTGGAGGCTGACGGTCCGGACCTGGCGCAGATGCGCGCTGGCCTGGAGCAGCATCGTCCGGCGTTCGTCTACCTGATTCCGACCTTCCAGAATCCGTCGGGCGTGCGCTACAGCCAGGGCAAGCGCGCAGCCGTGGCGGCGTTGCTGGACGAGTTCGGGGTCACCCTGATCGAAGACGAGCCCTATCGCGAGCTGACTTTCGATGCTGGCAGCGCCACGCCGATTGTCAGTCGTCTGCAGAAGGCCAGCTGGATCTATACCGGCACGGTGTCGAAAACCTTGCTCCCGGGATTGCGAGTCGGCTACCTGATTGCCAGCCCGGATCTGTTCCCCCATCTGCTGCGTCTGAAACAGTCGGCTGACCTGCACACCAACCGCGTCGGCCAGTGGCAGGCCATGCAATGGATCGGCAGCCAGCAGTACCAGCAGCACCTGGATGAGCTGCGCAGTTTCTACCGCCAGCGCCGGGATGCTTTCCAGGCGGCCTTGCATGACCATTTCGCCGATCTGGCGGAGTGGCAGGTGCCCGAGGGCGGTCTGTTTTTCTGGTTGAGCTTGAAACAGCCACTGGATACCCGCACGTTGCTCAAGTCGGCGTTGGAGCAGGACGTGACTTTTATGCCCGGCGAACCGTTCTTCACTGAACCGGAGCGCAATCATGGGCATCTGCGGCTGAATTTCAGCCATATCGATCCGGCGCGGCTGGACGAAGGCCTCAAGCGGCTGGCCACCGTGATACGTCAAGCACAGGCTGCACAGGCAGCCTAAGGGGAGGGCCATGTACAAGGTTTACGGCGATTACCGTTCGGGCAACTGCTACAAGATCAAGCTGATGCTCAATCTGCTGGGGCTGCCTTATGAATGGCAGGCGGTGGACATTCTCGGGGGCGATACCCAGACCGAGGCTTTCCTGGCGAAAAATCCCAACGGCAAGATCCCGGTGTTGGAGCTGGAGGACGGCACCTGCCTGTGGGAGTCCAATGCGATTCTCAACTTTCTCGCCGATGGCAGCGAGTTCCTGCCCAGCGAACCGCGCCTGCGTACCCAGGTTCTGCAATGGCAATTCTTCGAGCAATACAGCCATGAGCCCTATATCGCCGTGGCGCGTTTTATCCAAGTCTATGAAGGCTTGCCCGAAGCGCGCCGGGAGGAATACCTGAAGTTGCACAAGCGCGGCTACAAGGCACTGGATGTGATGGAAAAGCAGTTGAGCCGCACGCCCTACCTGGTGGGCGAGCACTATTCCATTGCCGATATCGCGCTCTATGCCTACACCCATGTGGCCCATGAAGGCGGCTTCGACCTGGCCCGATACCCGGGCATCCAGGCCTGGATCCAGCGAGTGCAGAGCCATCCGCGGCATGTCGGGATGTTTGATTGAGCGGATTTTTCGAGGGGGCAACTGACCCGGGACGGCATCGTCCCGGGCAGTGGCTTCAGGCCGCCGAGAAACGCTGGTTCAGGTAGTCGATGATCACCTTGGATTCATACATCCAGGTGGTCTGGCCGTTCTCTTCGATCCGCAGGCACGGCACCTTGATCTTGCCGCCCTGTTCCAGCAGGGTCTGGCGATCCTGCTCGTTGTTCTTGGCGTCACGCAGGGCCACCGGTACGTTCAGGCGGTGCAGGGTGCGGCGGGTCTTCACGCAGAACGGGCAGGCGTGGAACTGATACAGGGTCAGGCCCTTGGCCGCCGCATCGACGCTCGCCTGAGCGGCAGCTGTGCGCTGTTGCTTGCGCGGGCGGGTGATGAAGTCGATGAAAATGATGAGTTGACCCAGGCCGACTCGCAGCGCTTTGACGATCACGGTATTGCCTCTTGCCCATGAATGAAGGGGCGGCAGCTTACCTGATTTTGCCGGGCGAAAAAAAACCGGCGATCATCGCCGGTTTTTTTTACTTGCAGCCTGTTACTTGATCAGGCTGAGGAACTCGCTGCGGGTAGCGGCATTCTCGCGGAACTCGCCCAGCATCACCGACGTGATCATCGACGAGTTCTGCTTCTCCACACCGCGCATCATCATGCACATGTGCTTGGCCTCGATCACCACGGCAACGCCCAGGGCACCGGTCACTTGCTGAACGGCGTCGGCGATCTGCCGGCTGAGGTTTTCCTGGATCTGCAGGCGACGGGCATACATGTCGACGATGCGCGCCACTTTCGACAGTCCCAGGACCTTGCCGCTGGGAATGTAGGCGACGTGCGCCTTGCCGATAAACGGCAGCAGGTGGTGTTCGCACAGCGAGTAGAGCTCGATGTCCTTGACTAGCACCATTTCGCTGTTGTCGGAGCTGAACAAGGCACCGTTGGTGACCTCTTCCAGGGTTTGGGCATAACCGCGGCAAAGGTACTGCATGGCTTTGGCGGCACGCTTGGGCGTGTCGAGCAGGCCCTCGCGGGAGACGTCCTCGCCCAATTGGCCGAGGATCGCGGTGTAATTCTGTTCCAGGGACATGAAACTACCTGTGGGATTTTACGCAAAGGGCAAGGGTACGGTGGCGGACCCGACGCTGCAAGCGTGATGCAGCGGCTTTATTCGTCACGGCCTTCCATCATGGTGCGTTTGAGCATCACGTAAAGTGCACCGGTGCCGCCGTGTTTGGCCTGGCACGAGGTGAAGCCCAACACCTGGGGATGCTGGCGCAACCAGGTGTTGACGTGGCTCTTGATCATCGGGCGCTTGCCGTCCAGGCGCACGGCCTTGCCATGGGTGACCCGTACACAGCGGATTTCGAATTTGGTGGCTTCAGCGAGAAATGCCCAGAGGGTTTCCCGGGCCTTTTCCACGGTCATGCCGTGCAGGTCGAGGCTGCCTTCGAAAGGGATCTGGCCGATTTTCAGCTTGCGCATCTGGCTTTCCTGAACCCCGTCGCGGGCCCACATCAGCTCATCTTCCGGCCCCACATCGATGACGAACTGATCGGACAGCCCATCCACCGTGGTGGTTTCGCTGCGCACGGTGGCGGCCTGGCGCAGCTTGGCGATCTGTGCGCGGTCAGCCTTGGGTTTGCCTGTGTCGGCACGATCGTGCTTGATCGGCTTGACGCCGCGGATCTCGTTTTTGAACAGGGAAAAATCGTCGTCTTGCATGTCAGCCTCCGCGAAGGGCGGCTAGTTTACCCAACTCGGTACGCCTTCAGGCGTGCAAATCGCGCCCAGATTCGTCAGTCGTGTTTTTTCATCAGGTGTGGCGCCATGTTCAGCGCCAGGGGCTGACGCATGCGCCGCCGGCAACGCCGCCACAGGCGAACCCCGACATACAGCAGTAACAGGCCAACCGCCAGAATCACCGCCGACCCCGCCGGGCTGGCATTGAGTTCTCCCAGCGCCGGAGCGCGGCCCAGCAAGCTGGCCGCACCCGCCATCGCCAGCAGTACGCCGAATGTCGCCAGCAACGCGGAGAATCCCGCCCCCAGGCGCAATCGCCAGTTTCGCGGGCTTTTGGGCCGCAACCGGCGTGCGTCAAAACCATCGGATATCTTCATTCCGACCTTCCTCAATGGGTATCGGCCCTTCGACCGGGAGTTGACCGGGTGGTTCCTGAGGCTAAGGCAATTGCTGCAAATGCGAGGCGTTTATGGATGAGCGGCCCGCCAGCCGCTCACCAGGGCTGATCAGATCAGGCTTGCGGTCTGGGCGAGGGTGGCGAAGTTGTCGGCCATGATCGCCATTTCGGTCTGCTGAACATGCTCGGCACTGAGGATGCCGCCCTTGTAGGGCAGGTCGCGGGTGGCGCAGGCGTCTTCCACCAAGGTGCAACGGAAACCCAGGTTCTTCGCAGCCCGCACGGTGGTGCTGACGCTGGAATGGCTCATGAAGCCGGCGACGATCAGGTCCAGGGAGCCGAGGTCTTGTAGGCGTTTTTCCAGTTCGGTGCCGTGGAAGGCGCTGGGCAGCAGCTTGCCGATGATGGTTTCGTCGCCTTGCGGCTCAAGCCCGGGGATGAATTCGCCGCGTTCGCCCTGGGGGTCGAAAAGGCCGCCGACGGTGCCGAGATGGCGCACGTGCACGATGGGCCGGCCGGCAGCGCGGGCTGCGGCCAGCAGTTGACCGATGTTGGCCACTGCCTTGTCCATGCCGGACAGGGCCAGGGGACCGCTGAGGTACTCTTTCTGGGCGTCGATGATCACAAGGGTCGCGTGGCTCAAATTGGCCGCGGCGTAACCACGACCGCTGAGTTGAAACATCGTCTTTGGAACGGACATTCTGGGGCTCCTGTGAGTGGGGCTTTTGCGGCATTGTCCTCTGGCAGAGCGCTTCTGTGAATCGCTACTAACGTAAGGTGCGCCGTTGTTGGCCTGCAGCCTTGTCAAGAGGGGCAAGGTATTGACCTTCGAGCGGCAAAACCTGCGCAGCGGCCGCTTGCCCGGCTGCGGTTTTTCATTCGTCGTCGGCGGGCGTTTTGGCTGGTAGTATTGCCGGTCGTTTTGTCAGGAGTCTGTCCCGTGATCACTTCCCGCCTGCGCACCTTGCGCGACCATATCCGCTGGGCTGTCAGCCGCTTTCATGGGGAGGATCTGTTCTTCGGCCATGGCACCGACAATGCCTGGGACGAGGCCCGCCAACTGGTGCTCGGTGCCTTGCACCTGCCTTGGGAAATTGCCGACAGCTACCTGGACTGCGCGCTGGAAGAGGACGAGCTGGCCCATCTGCAGCACCTGCTCAAGCGCCGTATCGAAGAGCGTGTGCCCACGGCCTACCTGCTGGGCGAGGCCTGGTTCTGCGGCATGTCGTTCATTGTCGATGAGCGGGTGCTGATTCCACGTTCACCCATTGGCGAACTGATCGAAAAACGCTTTGAACCCTGGCTGGGCAACGAGCCGGCGCGGATTCTCGACTTGTGTACCGGCTCCGGTTGCATCGGTATCGCCTGCGCCTACGAGTTCCGCGACGCCGAAGTGGTGCTGGCCGACCTGTCCTTCGAAGCGCTGGAAGTGGCCAACCAGAACATCGAGCGTCACGGCGTCGACGAGCGAGTGTTTACCGTTCAGGGTGATGGCTTCGATGGCTTGCCGGGGCAGCGCTTCGACTTGATCGTGTCCAACCCGCCTTATGTCGATGCCGAAGACTTTGCCGACATGCCGGACGAATACCAGCATGAACCCGAGCTGGGCCTGGCTTGCGGCGACGATGGCCTGAACCTGGTGCGCCGCATGCTGGCCGAAGCCGCCGATCATCTGACCGAGAAGGGCTTGCTGATCGTCGAAGTGGGCAACAGTCAGGTTCATGTCGAGGCGCTGTACTCCGAAGTCGACTTCGCCTGGCTTGACTTCGAGCGCGGCGGTCATGGCGTGTTCATGCTCACGGCGGAGCAGTGCCGCGAGCATCAGGCACTCTTTGCTTCGCGCGTTTGAGTGATGAGTGGCCCGCGTAAGGCGGGCCTTGAGCAATCAGCGGGGGCGACTCAGCGGTGCGTCGCAATCCAGATCAGCAGCCCCGCCTGGAAGACCGCGAAGGCCACCAGGCAGGTGATGGTGAAGCGCAGGCCGGTGTCTTCACGCTTGTACTTGGTGACTTTCTCTTCCTGCTTGCGCAGATTGACTTCCAGCTCTTCCAGGTTCTGCTCGGCCTGCTGGAGCATCTGCGCCGCTTCCAGAATTTCTACGAACTGCAGTTTCTCGGTGTTCCACTGGCTCAGCAACTCGCCAACCTGGACATCCTTGACGCTGCCCTTGAGGTGCTGGGCATCGGCATACACCACGTCGAAGCCCTGGATGCGCAACACATGGTCGCGACGCAGGCGAGTGTGTTCATTGAGGGCGTCCTTGTTGGCGAGGTCGAAGCCGTCCACCCGGTAGTGCGGCCACTTCTTCTGTGCCCACTGCGCGGCCTGGGCCAGCAGGAAGCGCCCGATGCCCCGGTTCAGCGGTTCGATCTGCAACCCGCCCTCGGGCTCGAAGTACACCCGGCGGGCCTCGTGTTCGACCCAGACATCCAGATGATTCTGTTCCTTGCGCACTCGCTGACCGGGCAGGCGGACAGTCATGCGCAGCAGGCTGTGCTCTTTGTTGTTGCGTTCGGCATAACCGAACTCGACAAAGCGCAAAGGTCGCACACCGGTGGCGCGATCGGTCTGCAGGGGCGCCAGGCGCAGCATCTTGTGATGTTCGGCCTGCACATCCGCCCACGGCAACGGCGGCGCTTCCGGGGCGGCGGCTTCTTGCTCGGAGGCGGGTGAATTCGGGGTATCAGTCATAACGGCAAGTCCTGTCCAATCGCTGCGCGCCGACAGCAATCGAACGGCCGGCAAAGACTTATCGGCCGTTTCTTTCAGGACTGGAGGGTAAAAACAGCCTAACGGGTGTGAAGTCCGTCAATAAAACTGATGATCGACCGGCCCAATTCTGCCGCCAGGGGCAGTTGCGGGTCCTTGTAGGACGCCAGTTGGCGCTTGAGATCATTGGGCACGATGCGCATGACGTGGTTCATGCCGTCGATCAGGGTCAATTGGGCGTCCGGTTTTGCCGCCTTGAGCACCCGGGCGTCGTCGACGCTGACCTGGATGTCGTTGCTGCCCTGAATGATCAGCGCCGGCATTTTCAGGCGGGCGAAGGCGGCGGCCGGGTCTTCGCGGAACAGGGTGATCAGATACGGCTGCACGCTGGGGCGGAAGATCACTTGCAGGGCCGGCGGCACATCGGTGTCCACCTGGCCGGCCTTGAGGCTGTCCAGCAGTTCGTTGCTGCGCACCATCAGCGCCGGCGGCAGGCGATAGCTCAATTGCTGGCGCAGCACCTGATCCACGGGGCGGGCGGTACCGGAGATGGAGATCACCCCGGCGGCATCCAGTTGCGGTGCGGCGAGGCTGGCGATCAGCGCGCCCTCGCTGTGGCCCAGCACGATCAATTGGCCCAGGCGCGGGTCGGCCTTGAGCTGCTTGCCCCAGGCCACGGCGTCGGCCACATAGGCATCAAGCGTCAGGTTGCGTTCATCCGGGGTCGCCGCGAGGCTGGCCGCCACGCCGCGCTTGTCGTAGCGCACGCTGGCGATATTGTGCTTGGCCAGGACCCAGGCCAGGCGCTTGAGGCTGTCGTTGCGTCCGCCGTCGGGATTGTTGCCGTCGCGGTCGGTGGGCCCCGAGCCGGAAATGATCAGCACCACCGGCACCGGCTGTTCGGACTTGGGCAGCAGCAACGAGCCATACAGCTCGCCGTGGCCGGTGTCCAGGCTGACTGGGCGTTGCAGGACGGCGGCCTGGACCAGGCCGGTGAACAGGGAAAGGCTCAAGAGAAGGGCTCGCAGCATCATCACGCCATCATGGATAAGGTGCCGTTTGGACTCAGGCAGCGGCAGAAGGTTCGAGGATGAACTAGTTGGGTAGCCTGCGTATACTTGCGCCCTTCAGTAATCCTGATCGAGTTATTTCGGCTGATTTCACGGAGCTCCCCGCATGTCCGGCAATACCTACGGCAAGCTGTTCACTGTCACCACCGCGGGCGAAAGCCATGGCCCGGCGTTGGTCGCCATTGTCGACGGCTGCCCGCCGGGTCTTGAGCTGTCCCTGGAGGATTTGCAGCGTGATCTGGACCGGCGCAAGCCCGGCACCAGTCGGCACACCACCCAGCGCCAGGAGCCCGACGAAGTCGAGATCCTTTCCGGGGTGTTCGAGGGCAAGACCACGGGCTGCTCCATTGGCCTGTTGATCCGCAACACCGACCAGAAGTCCAAGGACTATTCGGCGATCAAGGATCTGTTCCGTCCGGCGCATGCCGACTACACCTATCACCACAAGTACGGCATCCGCGACTACCGTGGCGGCGGTCGCAGCTCGGCGCGGGAAACCGCCATGCGCGTGGCGGCCGGTGCCATTGCCAAGAAGTACCTGGCCAGCCAGGGCATCGTGATCCGTGGCTACATGAGCCAGCTGGGCCCGATCGAGATTCCCTTCAAGACCTGGGACTCGGTGGAAGACAACGCCTTCTTCAGTCCCGATCCGGACAAGGTTCCGGAGCTGGAAGCCTACATGGACCAATTGCGCCGGGATCAGGATTCGGTGGGAGCGAAGATCACCGTGGTCGCCGAAGGCGTGATGCCGGGCCTGGGCGAGCCGATCTTCGATCGCCTGGATGCCGAGCTGGCCCACGCGTTGATGAGCATCAATGCGGTCAAGGGCGTGGAAATCGGCGCCGGTTTCGCCAGCGTCGCCCAGCGTGGGACCGAGCACCGTGACGAGCTGACCCCGCAAGGGTTTCTCAGCAATAACGCCGGCGGCATCCTGGGCGGTATTTCCTCGGGGCAGCCGATCATTGCCCACCTGGCGCTCAAGCCAACGTCCAGCATCACCACCCCAGGGCGCTCCATCGATGTCGATGGCAATCCTCAGGACGTGATCACCAAGGGCCGCCATGACCCATGCGTGGGGATTCGCGCCACGCCGATCGCTGAAGCAATGATGGCCATCGTGCTGATGGATCACCTGCTGCGTCATCGCGGCCAGAATGCCGACGTGCGCGTCAGCACGCCGGTACTGGGTCAGCTGTAATGGCGGTTCTGCCAGTCGCCACGGCCTGATGGCCGGGGCGGCGCTGCCGTACTGGCGGCTTTCCAGTTTCTACCTGTTCTACTTCGCCCTGCTGGGGTCGACCGCGCCGTTCCTGGCGCTGTATTTCGATCATTTGGGTTTTTCCAGCGCGCGGATCGGCGAGCTGGTGGCCATTCCCATGCTCATGCGTTGCGTGGCGCCCAACTTGTGGGGCTGGCTCGGTGATTACACCGGCCGGCGCCTGGCAATCGTGCGTTTTGGCGCAATCTGCACCCTGATCTGTTTCTCCCTGATCTTCGTCAGCAAGAGCTACGCCTGGCTGGCCATGGTCATGGCTTTGCATGCCTTCTTCTGGCACGCGGTACTGCCACAGTTCGAGGTGATCACCCTGGCGCACTTGCACGGGCAGGCCTCTCGCTACAGCCAGATCCGTCTCTGGGGCTCCATCGGTTTCATTCTGACGGTGGTGGTGCTGGGTCGCCTGTTCGAATGGCTGAGCCTGGATATCTATCCGCTGGCCTTGGTGATGATCATGGGAGGGATCGTGCTCAGCAGCCTGTGGGTGCCCAATGCCCGCCCCCTGGTGCAGGGGCCGCGACTGGCCGGGGACGGATTTCTCAAGCAGTTGCGCGGTCCCGGTGTGCTGGCGTTCTACTTGTGCGTGGCGTTGATGCAGATGAGCCACGGGCCGTACTACACCTTCCTGACCCTGCACCTGGAACGCCTGGGCTATACACGCGGCCTGATCGGCATGCTCTGGGCCCTGGGAGTGGTGGCCGAGGTGCTGATGTTCCTGGCCATGAGCTGGATTCTCGCGCGGTTTTCCGTGCGTCGGGTGCTGTTGGCGAGTTTTCTGTTGGCGGCGCTGCGCTGGTTGCTGTTGGGCAGTCTGGCGGAGCATCTCTGGGTGCTGTTGTTGGCTCAGGTGCTGCACGCGGCCACCTTCGGCAGTTTTCACGCCGCGGCCATTCATTTTGTCCAGCGCAGTTTCGGTGCGCGCCAGCAAGGTCAGGGGCAAGCGTTGTATGCCGCGCTGGCGGGAACCGGTGGCGCCTTGGGGGCCTTGTATGCCGGCTACAGCTGGAACTCCCTGGGCGCCACATTGACCTTTAGTATTGCCAGCGTCGCCGCCATGGCCGCAGCCGTTATCATTGCCACCCGCATGCAAGAGGAGTTGCCGTCATGAGCAGCCTGTCCGTCTACCACGTATCCAGCCCGGACCTGCCGAACAAGGTTCTGACCCATTTCGACGATATCGCGGCGACCCTGGCCGAGCAGGGCATTCGCTTCGAACGCTGGCCCGCCGCCACGCGCATCGAGCCGGGCGCCAGTCAGCAGGAGGTGATCGAGGCCTATCGGGAGCAGTTCGACCGGTTGATGACCGAACAGGGTTATCTCAGCGTCGATGTGATCAGTCTCAATCGCGACCACCCAGAAAAAGCCGAGCTGCGCGCCCGTTTTCTCGACGAGCATCGCCATGGCGAGGATGAGGTGCGATTTTTCGTGGCCGGACGCGGTCTGCTTTCCCTGCACATCGACGACTATGTCTACGCCGTGCTCTGCGAAAGAAACGACCTGATTTCGCTGCCTGCGGGCACCGCGCATTGGTTTGACATGGGCGAGGAACCACACCTGGTGGCCATCCGTCTGTTCAGTAGCCCACAAGGCTGGGCCGCCCAACCGACCGGCGATGCGATCGCCAGCCAGTTCCCGCGCCTGGAAGACTAGGGACGCTGGGCGCAACGGCAACCGGCCGGTCCCACGCAAGGTGGGCCGGCCAGTCGAAGAACGGCGGCAGGCTTACGCGCTGTGGTAGGTCGGCAAGGCAAAGCGGTTCTGGCTTTGCAGCAGGGAAATCTGTGGCAGCTCACTGGCCTGCTCGGCCAAATCCCGCCGAATCGCGCTGATGACCCACGACAGTTGGTCGGCGGCATGCAGCTGCGCGTAGGAAATCGAACGCTTGAACTGTTTGCCTTCGCTGTTGCGCAGGGTCAACAGGATGCCGCCGTCGGGACGAGGTTGGGTGGTGACTTCGAAGTTGGAGAACAGGGAGGAGAATTTTTCTTGGATCAGGCTCATGTCTATCAGCTCCGTTGGCTCTTGAATGGCAAGCGTGAACGGATAGTTGCAGCGATTGTGCCAGCACTGTCGTTTTAAAAACTCCTTTAAAATCAATTGCTTATATTTTTCAGTGGAATCGTGATTCGTGCAAATTGCATGAAAGGCCATCGTGCATCCTGCATTTTGCAGGTTCGCGGCGGGGCAGGGCGGGCGTAACTACAGGGCTGTGACCACAGGCTCCGGCGGAAAATTCAATCGCTGACGCAGGGGTTGCAAGGCTCGGCAGAACGTCGCGGGCGAGATACAAAAGTTTGCAAAAACTTCATGTACAGTCCGGCGACGGCTGACGTATTTTCCAGCCAGTCGCGCCGTTTCAAACCGGCCTTGGCACTTTGCCGAAGACCTTTGCGAGGCGTGTCTGTGACATGGAATGGTTGTGGTGCGATCCAGCGATCCAGCCCGCCAGATAATAAAAATACCAGGACGCCCTCCATGAACGCTCCCACCGTACCGATGCCGGTGCTGTCAGCAGCGCTGCACTCGTTGTTTTTCCGTCCCGTCCCGGGAGCCATCCTCCCTCTCCGCTTGCCCGTTGCCGACACCAGGGGCGCAGCGCCCGGTTGAGCCTTGTTCCAGGCCTTGTCACGTCCGACCTGTGTGGTCGGGGCACAGACTTTTGTCTTCGAAGCGGAGCAAGCATGAACAAGCACAATAGCGACATGATCACCTGGGGCATGATGCTGCGTAAGCTGCCCTCCATTGCCAGGGCGTTGCCGCGGGTGGTGCGCGGCGTCAAGGCGGGCAACATCGACAAGCCTGATCAGGCCTGTGGCCTGGGCTGGAGTTTCGAGCAGGCGACCCGGCGCAATCCCGATGGGCCGGCCTTGTTGTGCGGCGAGCGGGTTCTCAGCTATTCCCAGGTCAATCAGTGGGCCAACCGTATCGCCGCCTACCTGCACGACCGGGGCATCGGCAAGGGCGATGTGCTGGCGATCTTCATCGAGAACCGCCCGGAACTGCTGGTCACGGTGCTGGCGGTGGCCAAGCTCGGCGGGATCTGCGCCATGCTCAACACCGCCCAGACCCACAACGTGCTGGCGCATAGCCTGCAGCTGGTGAAACCGGCGGGCATCATGCTGGGCGGTGAGTTGCTGGCGGCCTATGAAGCGGTGCGCGAGCAGGTGGGGATCGATCCGCAGCGCACCTGGTTCGTGGCCGACCAGGATACCCTCGCCGATCCGGGCAGTGCCCCGGACGGGATGCTCAACCTGATGCGCGAGAGTGCCGCTTATCCTGCGGACAATCTGCAGCAGACTCAGCAGATCTTCTTCAATGATCCCTGCTTCTACATCTATACCTCCGGCACCACCGGCCTGCCCAAGGCGGGGATCTTCAAGCATGGGCGCTGGATGCGCACATCCGCCGGTTTCGGCACCATCGCCCTGGATATGCGGCCCGACGACGTGGTGTATTGCACCTTGCCGCTGTACCACGCCACCGGATTGTGCGTGTGCTGGGGCTCGGCCATCACCGGTGCCTCGGGGTTCGCCATTCGCCGCAAGTTCAGCGCCAGTCAGTTCTGGGATGATGCGCGCCGCTACAAGGCGACGACCCTGGGCTACGTCGGTGAGTTGTGCCGCTACCTGATCGATCAGCCAAGCAATGCGCGGGACACCGAGCATGGTGTGTTGAAGATGATCGGCAACGGCCTGCGCCCGGGAGTGTGGAGCGAGTTCAAGCAGCGTTTCGGCGTCGGTCATGTCTGTGAGCTGTACGCGGCCAGCGACGGCAATATCGGTTTCAGCAATATCCTCAACTTTGACAACACCGTGGGGTTTTCCCTGATTCCCTGGGCGTTGGTGGAATACGCCCACGACACCGGGGCGCCATTGCGCAATAGCCAGGGCTTCATGCAGAAGGTCGCCAAGGGCGGTCAGGGCCTGCTGTTGGCGAAGATCGACGACAAGGCGCCGCTGGATGGCTACACCGATCCGGAGAAGAACCTCAAGGTGATCCTCAAGGATGTGTTCGAGAAGGGCGATTGCTACTTCAACACCGGTGACTTGCTGCGCGACATCGGTTTTGGCCATGCGCAGTTCGTCGATCGGCTGGGGGACACCTATCGCTGGAAAGGCGAGAACGTTTCCACCACTGAAGTGGAGAACATTCTCCTGGGCCATCCACAGATTGCCGAAGTGGTGGCCTATGGCGTTGAAATCCACAACACCAACGGCCGGGCGGGGATGGTGGCGATCACGCCGGCGCAGTCCCTGGCGACCCTGGATTTCAGCGAATTGCTGCAATTTGCCCGGCAGCAGCTGCCGGCCTATGCCGTGCCGCTGTTTCTGCGGATCAAGGTGAAGATGGACACCACCGGCACGTTCAAATACCAGAAAAGCCGTCTCAAGGAGCAGGCGTTCGATCTGGAGCAGGTGGCCGATGATCCGGTCTACGCCTGGTTGCCGGGGTCGGACACCTACGTGCGACTGACCCCGCCGATTCTGGCGGACATTCAGGCCGGACGTCTGCGTTATTGATTCTGTCTATGGCGGTTCTTGGGAAAAAAGGGATGACAGGCCGCGGCCGGCTTGGGGAAACTAGCGCCTTTCCGATTTGCCGAACCTGGAGTTTCCGATGACCGACAAAAGCCGCCAGATGACTGAGGAAGAGGCCGCCCAGTTTGTCGAACAGGTATTCAATGTGGCCCGTCAGGGTGACGCGCAGATGCTCGACAAGCTGGCAGCCAATGGCCTGCCGGTCAACCTGCGCAATCACAAGGGGGACACCTTGCTGATGCTGGCTGCCTATCACGGGCATGTAGACGCCGTGCAGGTGCTGCTCAAGCACCAGGCCGATCCCGAGATCCGCAACGACAATGGCCAGAGCCCGATCGCCGGCGCCGCCTTCAAGGGCGACCTGGCGGTGGTCAAGGCCCTGGTGGAGGGCGGCGCGCAAGTGGAAGGCTCGTCCTTTGACGGGCGTACCGCGCTGATGATGGCGGCGATGTTCAACCGCACGGAAATCGTCAGCTACCTGATCAGCCAGGGCGCCGATCCCAAGGCTCGCGACAGCAATGGTGTGAGTGCCCTGGAAGCCGCCAAGACCATGGGCGCGCAGGACACGACCGCACAGCTGGAAAAACTCCTGGCCTGAGCCGTCAAGGTCCGAGGGGGCGAGGGCGCCAGGCCCGTGTCACAGGCGTAGGTCTGGGCGCGCACTTTAGGCTATCCTTCGCGCCCTCGAATTTCCTTGCCTTCAGGATGTCCCCATGAAAACCGCCCTTATCGAACTCATCAGCAAAATCAGCTCCGGGTGCATGGGCGACGCCGAAATCCAGCAGATCGCCGACGAAGCGGCCCAGGCCTACGCCGATCCCCAGGCGTTCCTGGCGGCCAACCCGGACATCAACTATGACGACAGCTTTCCCATTCCCCTGGGCGAGTGGGTGGTGGTCGGCAGCCTTCCGGAGACTGTGTTGTTTCAGGCCGACACTTATGTCGACCTGTTCGCACAGATCGTCGCGTCCTTCGGCAAGGACGTGCCTTTCAATATCAAGCCCAAGCAACTGGCGAAGATCGAAGCCTTGACGGCCTTGAACCGCATCCAGATCCAGATGGGCAGCATGAACCCGGAAAACGGTGGCTATGTGCTGATGAATTTCAGCCAGTTGCTGGATGACGAGCTGCAGATGGTGCTGGTCTACGGCAATGACCTGCCGCGAGTGCTGGAGCTGTGTGCCGAAGTCGGTATCGCCGCGGCGCCGGCCCTGGAAGCCCTGAAGATTGCCGTGCACGCCTGAATCGCGGCTCCCCGCGCAATACAGCGGAACCCCGAAGGCGGGCGGCTATCCTAAAGAGGCACACCATCATTTGGGAGCGACACCATGGGTTCCACCTTCAATGGCCTGATTGGCCTGATCATTCTGGCCCTGGATATCTGGGCCATCATCAACGTGCTGAAAAGTGGCGCCGAAACCGGGATGAAGATCCTGTGGGTGCTGTTGATCCTCTTCCTGCCGGTTTTGGGGTTGATCATCTGGGCCATTGCCGGGCCGCGAGGCAATGTGCGGCTCTGACCTGCGAAGGTTGCAAGATCGATAAAGGGCCGTCAGGCCCTTTTTGTGTGACTAAACATGCGTTGGACGAAATTTTCACAAAGCCTCAAAGACAATTCGCCAGCGTTTTTCCAGGAGGGTAAATCCCTGCAATCTGTTGTTCCAGAGCCTCAGGGGCTGGGCTTGTCGGTAGTGCCCACTAATCAATGGCAATGCCTTCAGTGATCGTGCAACATCTGCGCACCGCGTAATCCCCGTCGCCCTGGCGACAAAAAGAGGGCAGAACGCCGCTTTTTCTTTGCAACTTAAACTTCCAATGGGTCCTAAAACGACATGGCAAACTCGGATGCCCTGAGTCAGCAGCGATCCTCGAATCGCCTGCTGCAACCGACCGTTAAATCCCATCTGGCCTACACGCTGCTGTGCGCGCTGGTCGTGATGGTGATGCTCTCTTTGTTGCGCGTTGCGCTGCTGATCTACAACCGCGAGATGATTCTCGACACCCCGGCTTCGACCTTCCTTGAGGCGTTCGCCAATGGGCTGCGTTTTGACCTGCGGCTGGTGGTCTATCTCAGTGTGCCGCTGATCCTCGCGCTGACCAGTGCCCGGGCCATGGCGGCGCGCGGACTGTTGCGCTTCTGGCTGACGCTGACCTCCAGCATTGCGCTGTTCCTCGGCCTGATGGAGATGGACTTCTACCGTGAGTTCCACCAGCGCCTCAACGGTCTGGTCTTTCAGTACGTCAAGGAAGATCCGAAGACCGTAATGAGCATGCTCTGGTACGGTTTCCCGGTGGTTCGCTACCTGTTGGCCTGGGCTGTGGGGACCTGGATTCTCAGCCTGGCATTCAAGGGCGCTGACCGCGCTACCCGGCCTCGTGGCCCGTTCAGCGGGGGCAATGTCGGCACTCGGCAGATTGCGCCCTGGTATGCGCGCATCGCGGTGTTCGTGGTCTGCCTGCTGATCTGCGTGGTCGCCGCTCGTGGCACCCTGCGTCAGGGGCCGCCGATGCGTTGGGGCGACGTCTACACCACCGAATCGAACTTCGCCAACCAGTTGGGCCTCAACGGCACCCTGCAGTTGATGGCGGCCGCCAAGGATCGCCTGTCCGAAGACCGCAACAATATCTGGAAAGCGACTCTGCCTCAGCCACTGGCTCAGCAGACCGTACGCGACATGTTGCTGGTGCCCAACGACAAGCTGGTGGATGCGGACATCGCCGCCGTGCGCCGTAACTACACGCCGGATGCGGACAAGACCCTGCCGATCAAGAACGTCGTGGTGATCCTGATGGAAAGCTTCGCCGGGCACTCGGTCGGGGCGCTGGAGCGTCCGGGTCAGATCACCCCCTATTTCGACAAGCTGTCGAAGGAAGGCCTGCTGTTCGATCGCTTCTTCTCCAATGGCACCCATACCCACCAGGGCATGTTCGCCACCATGGCTTGCTTCCCCAACCTGCCGGGCTTCGAATACCTGATGCAGACCCCGGAAGGCAGCCACAAGCTGTCCGGCTTGCCGCAGTTGCTCAGTGCCCGCAAGTACGACGATGTGTATGTCTATAACGGTGATTTCGCCTGGGACAACCAGTCGGGGTTCTTTGGCAACCAGGGCATGACCAACTTCGTTGGCCGCAATGACTTCGTCAATCCGGTGTTCTCCGACCCGACCTGGGGCGTGTCCGACCAGGACATGTTCAACCGTGGCCTGGAAGAGTTGAAGGCCCGTGATGGCAAGGGGCCGTTCTACGCCCTGCTGCAAACCCTGTCCAACCACACCCCTTATGCGTTGCCGACGCCACTGCCAGTGGAGAAGGTCACCGACCGCGGCAGCCTCAACGAGCACCTGACCGCCATGCGCTACTCCGACTGGGCCCTGGGCCAGTTCTTCGAGAAGGCGCGCAAGGAGCCGTACTTCAAGGAAACGCTGTTTGTCGTGGTCGGCGACCACGGTTTTGGTAATGAGCAACAGATCACCGAAATGGACCTGGGCCGTTTCAACGTGCCGATGCTGATGATTGCACCCGGTATCCAGGAGAAGTTCGGCCAGCGCGACCACACCGTGGGCACGCAGATCGATATCGTGCCGACCATCATGGGCCGCCTCGGTGGCGATGTGTTGCACCAGTGCTGGGGGCGTGACCTGCTCAACCTGCCCGAAGGCGACAAGGGCTTTGGCGTGATCAAGCCGTCGGGCAGCGATCAGACCGTGGCGCTGCTGACTGCGGATCGGGTGCTGGTATTGCCCAAGGAAATGCCGCCCAGGCTGTACAAGTACGAACTGGGTGCAACCCCTGGCGGCGAGCTGATTTCCGGAGCCGCCGATGAGGCGCAACTCAAGCAGAAGCTGGAGTCGTTCCTGCAGACTGCGACCAAGAGTCTGATCGACAACACGGCCGGCGTGGTCAACGGCAAGCCGGATTGATTGTTGGACTTGCCGCTATCTGGGCAAGGTTGAACTGAAAAAACACCCCATCTGGGGTGTTTTTTTTTGCCTGCCGACAGGCCCTGACCGCCCAGGGCTTTTAAGGTGTTTCCTACTTTTCTTGGGAAAAATTCCCATGTGACTAGTCGATTTCTTGGTTGATTGCGGGAAGTTTCTTGTCTTTTAGGATTCATCTGATGTTAGCCAATACAACAGACTGTAATGATCGCATCCGCTTCGGCCCGGACGGATACGTACAGCACTCCAGATGTGGCACGCAGCATTGATTCTTGAATGGTGTGGTCGGCATTACGTCACGACGATTGGTAAATGGAGAGTTAAATGAAAAGGTCTTGGTGGGTAGCGGGTCTGGCATCTTGTCTGTCTCTGGCAGTAAGCAATGCTTATGCACATGATGTGCAACTGAACTTTCAAGGTAAAGTCACAGAGTCCACGTGTGCAGTGTCAAGTGCATCCGATGTCAACCTTAATAGTGTCAGTACCAACGCTTTTAAGGGCGCTGGTGATGTTGCGGGGATGAAGATTTTTAGTGTCAACGTTACTGGGTGTGATGCTACTAAAATCCGCGGGAAGTTTAATGCTCCAATCAGCGACTTAGACCTTTCTTCCGGGGCACTGCTTAATGCCGAGCCCGGTGGATCTACGGTGAAAATACAAGTGCTGGACCAAGACTATGCACCTATCAATCTAGCTCGGGCTCACATGGAAGATCCTATGCAGCCCTCTTTGGCTGATGCATCAGGCGCATCCTTTAACTTCTACGCGCAATACCTTGCTGGCGCTGAGCCGGTTACAGCAGGTGATGTTAAAGCCAAATTGATGTTTGACCTTGTATATGAGTGAAACAAAAAACAGCTCAATTTTTTAATTTATATGTGAGCGTAGTCAAAGCCTTGAAGCGCAAGCTTCAAGGCTTAACGTTTTTGAGCGATTCAACCCATGTCCTGCCGTTTACTTTTGCGATTATTTTGTTGTGGCATGTTTCTGTGGTGGTCCATCTCTGCACAAGCCAGCGTAGTGATTGACGCAACGCGGCTTATCTATGCGGCCAAAGAGCGCGAAGTCTCCCTTAGGCTCAGCAATCAAGGGCAACAAGCGGCGCTGGTACAAGCCTGGATCGACGATGGTAATCCGGATGCAAAGCCCGATGATGTAGATGTACCGTTTGTGGTAATGCCGCCCATGGTGCGTATCAACCCTGACAAGGGCCAGTCTTTGCGCATTGCCTATAGCTCCTCATCAAGCGTGCCAAAGGATCGTGAGTCGGTGTTCTGGCTTAATGTACTGGATGTGCCGCCATTGCCTTCCGCGCAGCTCAGCAACCATATGCAGCTGGCATTTCGCACGCGTATCAAGTTGTTTTTCCGGCCTGTTGATCTACCAGGTAGTGCAACTGAAAGTGCAGAAAAATTGCACTGGAATCTGTTGAGGTCCGGTAAGAAAACTGTGCTGCAGGTGCGCAATGATGGGGCCTTTCATGTGTCTTTTAATTCGGTGGAGGTGAAGCTCAACGACGGTAGTAGTTTAAAGGTTGAAAGTAAAATGATTGCGCCCAAGACGTCTGCTGAATTCGTTATCGAGAAAGCACTTAGTGCCTCGGATGTCAACGCTAGTGTTGTTTATGAATGGATCAATGATTACGGCTCCAATGTGCGTAATGAAGCCAAGCTGCAATTCTAGAAACGTCTGAAACCGGTTTTTATTGGCTGTATCGCTCACTACTTGCTGATGCCGAGGTTGTTGTCTTGGTATTTAAGTAACGGAACTATCGTGCTGATTTTACGGGCGGGCGAGATGAGGGCTTTGTCAGGACCTGTTTTTTATATGGCTCGTACTCTTGTCTACTTGAGTAAATTCACTGTTGTGCGTGATGTTTTTATTTTGGCAAGTACGGCACTTGTGTCGTGGATGGTGAGTGATCTCTGTGAGGCTGAAGAACTGATTCGCTTCAATCCGGCATTTTTTGGCAACAATCGTGGAGAAACGCTGGATCTGTCCAGTTATGAACAAGGCAATACGCTGACGCCTGGTACCTATCGCCTTGATCTGTATCTCAACCAGAACCGCGTGGGGACTGAAGAAATCCTGTTCAAGACCTCGGCCGATGGCTCGAAGGTCGAGCCTTGTCTGCCACCGGCTTTGCTGGAGCAGCTTGGCGTTGATTTCACCCGACTGCCCGAGGATCAGGCCGCCCTGGCTCGGGCGGCCGAGTGCCTGGGGCCCGATGAAATCGTGCCTCAGGGGCGTCTGGAAGTGGACATGGCCGACTTGCGCGCCGATCTTTCCATTCCTCAGCTGTACCTGAGCCGGACCAAGCGCGGTTATGTATCTCCCAAAGAATGGGATGCGGGGGTCAATGCAGGCTTTCTCGGCTACAGCAACAACCTGTCCGAGAACCGTAGCAACGGACAACGCAGTCGGCAGTTCTATAGCGGCCTGAACACGGGGCTGAACCTCGGCCAGTGGCGTCTGCGACACAATGGCTCCTACAGCTACGATGACCAGTCAGGTTCTGGCCGTCGCAGTCAATACAACGCCTTGAGTAGCTATGTGCAGCGCGATATCACTGCGGCCCAGGCCCAACTGACCCTGGGCGAGTTCTATACCCCCGGCAATCTGTTCGACAGTTTTTCCTTTACCGGCATACAACTGAGCAGCGATGAGCGCATGTTGCCTGATTCGATGCGCGGGTTTGCGCCTGTGGTGCGTGGCGTCGCCGATACCACCGCCAAGGTCAGCGTGCGCCAGGGGCAGAATCTGTTGTATGAAACCACGGTGTCTCCCGGGCCATTTGCCATTGACGATCTGAACAGCGCCGGTTACGCCGGTGACCTCAATGTCACCATCACCGAGGCCGATGGGCGGACCAAAAGTTTTGTGGTGCCTTATGCCTCGATGGCCCAGCTACTGCGTCCCGGCAGTTCGCGCTTCAGCTTGAGCGCCGGACGCTACCGCGATGACAGCCTTGATAGCCTGCCCGGTTTTGTCCAGGGGACCTATCAGCACGGCTTGTCCAACCTGTGGACCGCTTATGGCGGCAGTCTCCTGGCTCAGGACTATCAAGCCTGGCAGGGGGGGGCGGCCTTGAGCACTGCTTTGGGGGCGGTGGCAATGGACCTGACCCATTCCCAGGCTTCAGGCTTGAGCGATGCGCCTGCCGGTGGCCGCGCGCAACTGAGCGGCCGCAGTCTGCGCTTGTCCTACAACAAACTGATTGAAACCACCTCCACCAACTTCAGCGTGGCGGCCTACCGGTTTTCCAGCGAGGGCTATCTGAACTTCGACGATTACGCTCGCTTGCAGGACAGCCCGTCGCAAAACCTGTCGTTCAAGCAACGCAGTCGGCTGCAGTTGAGCCTGAGCCAGCCGATAGGCGAACGCCTGGGGCAACTGAACTTTTCCGGGTTGGCGCAAAACTACTGGAATCGCGATCAGGGACGGGATCTGAGCTATCAGGTGGGTTACTCCAACAGCTTCAACTGGGGGAGCTTAAGTTTCAGCGCCAGCCGTACCCGCAGCGGTGGCGGTAACATGGACAATCAGTATCTGCTGAGTATCAGCTTGCCCCTGGGACGCAGCCGCTACTCACCCTACCTGAGCTCGTCCATCAGTTACGACGGCCGGGGCAATCACGGCGTCAATACTTCCTTGAGCGGCAATCTCGGCGAAAACGCCCAGGTCGGTTACAGCCTCTACGGTTCACGTGACCGTTATGAGGGGCAGGGCAACAGCAATTATGGCGGCAACCTGCGTTATGACGCGGCCCATGCCAATTACAACCTGGGCGCCAGCCGCGGACAGAACTATCAGCAAGCCAACTTTGCCATGCAAGGCACTCTGGTCGCGCACCCTGGAGGCATCAACGCAACCTCGGGTCAGGGCGAAACCATGGCCGTGCTCGAAGCCGCCGGGGCCAAGGGCGCTCAAGTGCTCAGCAACGCGACTACCCGAATCGCTGATAACGGCTATGCGGTGGTGACGGGGTTGACGCCTTACCGACGCAACGACATGGCCCTGGACCCCAAAGGCACGTCCCGGGATGTCGAGCTGGAGATGACCTCGCAGCAGGTCGCTCCGCGTGCGGGCGCCGTGGTCATGTTGCGTTATCCGACCGTGGTGGGGCGGGCGATGCTGCTCAAACTGGTGCGCGACGATGGCGAGATGATCCCCCTGGGGGCGCAAGTCCTGGGGCCTGCGGGTGAAGTGTTGACTCAGGTCGGGCAGGGGGGGCGAACCTTTGTCCGAGGGCTGGAAGGTCAGGGCCAGTTGTTGATTCAGTGGGGAGCTGGGCAGAGCTGCCTCGCGTCGTATCGCATGCCCAGCGATCCCTCCCCGAACGACGACTACTACCAGCAACTGGAGTTGCCCTGCCTTACGGGCAGCCGAAACTTAAACAGGTAGGTAATGGATGAACATCAACGTCCTGCTAAACAACCGATGGTCCTTGGTCGCGTGGTTTCTGTTGACGGCTCTGCACGGCAATCAGGTGTGGGCCAACACATGCACCGGAAATCCACTGTCGACGCACTTCACCAGTGCCGACTTCGCCATGCTCAAGCCGCCTCGCGACATTCCGGTGGGCAGCACCATCCTGGTCAAGGACATAGACCTGGGCAAAACAACGATGAATTGCAGTGGCAACGGACTTTGGTTCGACTATGGCTTTGTCGGCGGGGCGACCAAGACCGCCTACGAGCATGTCTATGAGACCGGAGTACCGGGTATTGGCATGCGGATTTACTGGTACAACGAGGGTGGGGTGTACATGGAGTGGCCCAGGTTCGAGCGTCGACTAAACCCCAATACTTATTCACCTGCGCACAAGTTCAAGTTGGAACTGGTCAAGACTGGCGCCATCCGCTCAGGAAAGTTCCTCGATCACAAGATCAGGATTTATTACCACAACCAATTGAGCAATGAGATCGTGTTCAATAACGTGTCGTACAACGCTCAGCGTAGTGGCTGTACGGTCGCCCGTCCGGTGCAAACGATCATCATGCCGTCTGTCCCGTTGAGCAAGTTCACCAAGGATGAACTTGTGTTTGGCCCTACGTCGTTCGCGATTGATCTTAAGTGTGACAAAGGGGTCAAGGTGGCCTATGTCATTGATGGAGTCATCTACAATGGGCATGTTTTGCTTAATAGCCAAGATGAGGGCATGGCCAAGGGCGTGGGGTTGGTTCTGGTACAAGGTGATGCCAGCAGCCAGGTTATACAACAACTTGGGACCCGGACGGAATTCAAGACTACGCAAACTACTGTTGATGACGAAGTGCTCAGCATACCGTTGACCGTCTTTTACGTGAATTTCGGTCCGAAAGTGACGGCTGGCTATGTTCGGAGCAATGCCATGGTGACGTTCATGTATGAATGAACGGAGATTTTTCCTTGATGGGTGAACGGCGCCAAGCGTCCTGTTGATCAGGACGCTTTTTGCTTCAGAGAGCCGACGATAAAGCTGTTTTGCTGATTCAAATCCTGCCCAGCAGCAATAACACCAAGAGCACCACCAGCACGACACCGATGATTCCCGAAGGGCCATAACCCCAACTTCTGGAGTGGGGGAATACCGGCAGGCCGCCAATCAGCAGCAAAATCAGAATAACGATCAGAATGGTGCCCATGGTGGTTTCCTTAAATTGAAGAGTGTTGAACAACGCGGTTGTTCAAAGACAACTTGGCTTTATGCATAAAGCCAGGCGCTTAATAAATCCGACTCTGCGCCTATCGAGAAAATTCCAAATTTTTTAATGCACTGCGCCGCCAGGGTTATTTCCTTTGCGTCTGTCACGGGTTGCGCCGCGCTGGCGCGCCAGTGTTCACCCGGCCAGCGGTTTGCCCGGGGCATTCAGCATTCTGATGGTGCGTGGGTGGCGCAGGGGCCTTCGCTACACTGCGGCCCATCTTCCCCGGAACAACAAGGCAACTCTTATGCAAAATCGCATGATGATCACTGGCGCCGGCTCCGGCCTGGGTCGCGAAATCGCTTTGCGCTGGGCCCGCGATGGCTGGCGGCTGGCCTTGTCCGATGTCAGCGAGGCGGGCCTGCAGGAAACCCTGAAGCTGGTACGCGCCGCCGGTGGCGACGGCTTCGTGCAGCGTTGCGATGTGCGTGACTACAGCCAGTTGACCGCCTTCGCCCAGGCTTGCGAAGTGAAGTTCGGCGGCATCGACATCATCGTCAACAACGCTGGCGTGGCGTCCGGCGGGTTTTTCAGCGAGCTGTCCCTGGAGGATTGGGACTGGCAGATCGCGATCAACCTGATGGGCGTGGTCAAGGGCTGCAAGGCCTTTCTGCCGCTGCTGGAACAGAGCAAGGGCAAGATCATCAACATCGCCTCCATGGCCGCCTTGATGCAGGGCCCGGCCATGAGCAACTACAACGTGGCCAAGGCCGGAGTGGTGGCGCTGTCCGAGAGCCTGCTGGTCGAGCTGGCGCAGCTGGAAATCGGCGTGCACGTGGTCTGCCCGTCATTCTTCCAGACCAACCTGCTGGACTCCTTCCGTGGTCCGACCCCGGCGATGAAGGCCCAGGTGGGCAAATTGCTGGAAAGCTCGCCGATTACCGCCGCCCAGATTGCCGATTACATCCACACCCAGGTCAACGCCGGCCAGTTCATGATCCTGCCCCACGAGCAGGGGCGCATGGCCTGGGCCCTGAAGCAGAAAAACCCTCAGGCGCTGTACGACGAAATGACCCTGATGGCCGACAAGATGCGCGCCAAGGCCAAACAAGGCGCCCACTGAGCTTGCTCCACCGCCATGGCCTCGTTAGGGTTGCCGGCACCTGGCAATCCTGACGAGACCTTGCATGCTCAATTACCTGTGGTTCTTCCTCGCCGCGCTGTTTGAAATCGCCGGCTGCTATGCCTTCTGGATGTGGCTGCGCCAGGGCAAGAGCGCCTTGTGGGTAATTCCCGCCCTGATCAGCCTGACCCTGTTCGCCCTGTTGCTGACCAAAGTCGAAGCCACTTACGCCGGACGCGCCTACGCCGCCTACGGTGGCATCTACATCGTTGCGTCGATTGGCTGGCTGGCGGTGGTGGAGCGGGTGCGGCCCCTGGGCTCGGACTGGCTGGGGCTGGCACTGTGTGTGATCGGGGCCAGTGTGATTCTGTTCGGCCCGCGCTTTTCCAACGGTTGAGCATCCTGGCCCAAGGGCTTGGGCCGGTCCCGGCATCAGTCGAACAATTCCTTGGGCACATCGTGCTTGAGCATCAATTGGCACTGCTCGCTGTCGGGGTCGAAAACGATCACCGCCTTGCCCTTGCTCAGGGCCTGACGCACCCGCAGCACGCGGGTTTCCAGAGGCGTCTCATCGCCGTTGTCGGTGCCCTCGCGGGTGACGAAGTCTTCGATCAGACGGGTCAGGGTGTCGACTTCAAGTTGGTCGTGGGGAATCAGCATGGGGGCCTCCGAAAAACAATCCCGGATGCTACTGCGCCCGGGGGCGTGCCGCCAGTTGTAGCGCGCACAAACCCCGGGTCGCGGTTCAAGACTTGTTGCCCACCAGGCTGTCCACCGAGGGCACCCGAGTGTCGCTCTCCATCTGCGTGTCGTGTTCCAGCTGATGACTGAAGCGGTCCAGGGAGCCCTGGGCCGGCTGTGCATCGCTGGCGAACACCGGCGGGCTAAGGATATAGGCACTGAGCAAGCGGCTGAGCGCCGCCAGGCTGTCGATATGGGTACGCTCGTAGCCGTGGGTGGCGTCGCAACCAAAGGCCAGCAAGGCGGTGCGGATGTCATGGCCGGCTGTGACCGCCGAATGGGCGTCGCTGAAGTAGTAGCGGAACAGGTCGCGGCGCACCGGCAACTCGTGCTCGGCGGCC
>Ga0194135_10000252_pt1 | contig 30681 bp, 24 predicted proteins | sample LitLau_LLRF_2013_FD_134024 | JGI IMG/M metagenome (GOLD analysis project Ga0194135, IMG submission 134024) | Freshwater sediment microbial communities in response to fracking from North America - Little Laurel Run_MetaG_LLRF_2013 (version 2) | ecosystem: Environmental > Aquatic > Freshwater >... | reverse complement strand
GAAAATGCCCAATAAATGCCCAGAAAATGCCCAATAAATGCCCAGAAAATGCCCAATAAATGCCCAGTAAATGCCCAATAAATGCCCAGAAAATACCTAATAAAAGCCAAAAAGATGCTGCCAAATTAAGGCTGAAATATTGTCTGTTATCATCAAACTATGGGAATATTTGGAAACGGCGATCAAATTCATTAAAATGGGTCAGGAACTAGTTCTGTCCAGTTTGCACGTGATATTAAATCTTATTAGCTGCAAAATAATTGCAGTTGCAGGCAAAGATAATTTTGCGTTCATTAGTTATGAGATGTCAAAATGTGTCCTATTTACACAACTCACCCTGTACATCTCGTGAAATGTGAAATTACTCATCCACTGCGGAAAAACAAAAACGAAAGGATCTTAACTTTTATTTGCGTGTACTTCTTGTTTTTTGCTATGTTTACTATCGAATCACAGGATGATGCACGTGATTAGTTCAAAGTTGAAAGAAAGAAAACCCAAGTATTCCTAATAACGACCAAGACCCAATCAAAGCAGCATGCAGCATGACATTTATCACAAATACACTCTTTTCACTTCTGTAAAATAATGATAGGTTTTTTTGGTTCTAAAAAAGCTAGCTATGAACGTATAGCTTTGAAAAATAATTGTCCGGGGGAGATTCCAGTTTATTTTGAATTGAAGAGGCCCAAACGTTAAAAAAATTAATGAGCTAAGGTAAATTCTTGCAGAACAATCTGTACTATGAATGTTAAGAGTAAAGTTCCTGTACGTACGTAATAGCAACAATAAGAATGTGCCTGAGAGTTGAGTAATTGGTTTTTCGAAATCTCTAGTGACATCAGATTCATTGTGAATTTTGTGTAGGTTTACATGAACAGATACAAGGGATGCTAGTACAAGGGCAAGATAGTTCCAAGCTGTTCTGGCAGCTTCAACCTTACGACACGGACTTTTGATCGGCCAACCCGAATTTCATTCAACAGATAGGATATAAAAGGGAAACGCCAAAGCTGAGAAAGCGACAGTGAGATGGTAGCTTCCAACTCACACGACTTGCAAACGCCGAAAATTTCATGCAAGTTTCTTTTGCGAAACTTAAGTTCGCCGAAGCAGTTGTTCACTAGTTTTCTTGTATTCATCCAGAACAATTAATAGTTATTTATAGCATTCTACCACAGTTAACGAGTCAAACAAGAATACCGAATTCCGTGCACAAGGACTCCTAGGATCCTTCTAACAAATTCTAAAGTAAGCTTTTGGAAGATTTTTGGTCAGTGTGACATACTAATGTGATTACACATACTGTGAAAGAATGTAAATTTGATTAAGAAGGCACTTTGGGGTTGAAAGAACATAAGACTTGTACTACTAACCTTGCCCCAAACATTATTCGTTTACGTAAAGCAGCGTTACCAGCAAGCAATTCTTTAAACCAATGTTAACCATAACGGCTCAAACAAGCGTTAGACAATTATTCTTGAAATTAGAAAAGGAGATTGCGATTGCTTTAAGTGTGTGTGAGCAACAGATCAGTTTCGTTGTTACAATTCTTTATAGTAAATATTGTTTTTTAAACATTGCATTCCTCGTCATCAATATCTTTTATCCTGAAATGAACTGACAAATTATCAATGCAATATCGAACAATATCGAACCTGACAAATTCCTTTTGCAATTTGATAGTCCACTTCAAAAATCCATATTAAAATATCTCATTACTATCCAGTATGGAGTCTTTAATTTAATTATTTATCCCTAAGGCTTAGTATAATGAGCTCTATTTAAAAACCTATAAATAGAATGAAGGGGCAATGTGCTACTATATAGAGAGTATGGGTGAAATACGGGTGAAAGGAAAACCAAGATTATTTTGTGATATTGAAACTATACGGAAGGAAGACTGTAAATACTCACTTGTCGTAAATGTTCGCTTCAGAATTCTATAAAATAGAATGTTTTCAAAACGAAAATCCACTATGTATAGTTGATTTAAACCTAGTATACGAAGCCGAGGGGTGTAGGCGTGATAGAAACTGATTGTACTAAAGAGAATGGAATTATTATTATTCGGACTTGAATGAATCCTCGACTATTCAGACTACTTATTGAATTACGGCATTCAGTCAACAGTTGCTCAGCTATATTCAATTAGAATACAATTATCTGTCTTTTGAGTTGAATAAACACAATTTGTTTCTCTACCACTGACGACAACAACTTGAACAAGATGAACAAATATTTGAATACTTCAAGTCTCATTGTCAACCTCGATTGAATTGCTCATTTCATCTTCAGGAAATTAAGGAGATAAGTATCACTTTGCCCCAGAATGAACGCGAAGTCGGGCATTTTACTTTCTCTGCTGAACGAGCAAGCCTGTGCTCTTCTTATTTAACTTACATAAGCTTTACTTATTGAATATGATTTTAAGAAAGGTGTATTAACCAAATTTGATGCATGAATATAAGGAGCAGCGTCATTTCACATCCATTGCGTCAAAGAAAAAAAGATATGGGAGTAAGATAAGAGGGAATTAAGGCCTTAATTAAATTAATTATTAAAGGTTCTGAGACTTTGCTTATCACTACATTGTGAACAAGAACCTATAAGACCGTCAGTCATTAAACTTTCTTTACGTTTGCAATCGATGTAGCTTTCATTAGGAACAAATCATAATCTCGTAGATTAAAAGTGTAAGCTTAGAAGATCTTCTTGGTGTTATTAAAATTTAATCAGATTTAAGAGGCCTGAAGAGAAATTCTTACTCAATATGTGAGGCGTGCTTATAAAACTTGGTTGTGTTTCTGAGTGGCTCTTGGGAAATTATATGCTTAACTGGAAATTATAAATCCTTTCTTTTTGAAGTCTTTCGTACAGACGGTCTCATTGAGCTTTCTTTGAATGAAGCTACAAGTTTTTTATTACATAAGGCATTCATGTGAATTAACATACCATAGTGTCGCAATTCAAGGAAACTCTAAGAGTTCAGAGTCAGTAGAATGATGAGAGCACTTTTCACACAAGAAACGCTTAGGATAATAAATAGACCATTTAGCTCAATGGGGAAAGTAAAAAATTCAAGATTCTGGAAAGCATCCTAAGTGTTCTTTTAGGCGATGAAATCCAAAACTCAGCCAGTGAACATTCATTTTTTATTCGTATTTGTGGATTTTCTTGGCAGCAAGGCTATCCTATATATGGACTTATCATTGCTTGAGTGAAACGGAAACAAAAGTGCAGCCAGTAGTGTAAAGGCCACCATGTCATTGAGACAAGATTAGGCATGTAATGTATCTTATACTAACAATGTGATTTGCATCCTTTTTGAAATCTGAACGTAGGCATAAGTATACAGCTGAGTTTAAGTAAAAAGCTGAAAACTACACAACTAAAAGGTTCCATGTGGGACAAAGATTCCATGATTTTATCTAGAATATATGGGTCATCCCCCATGTTGAGTCTTAAAGTGACTCTATGCCTAAGGCACGTGTGTAATTTCAGCCAACCAGGACTGTTTATTTGTGTCGAAAGTGTACTCATAATTCACAAGGAACAAATGAATCCCGAATACAAACTGAAATCTTTGAATAGGCATCGGCAAATAAAGAGAAGAATTTTCTGAGCTGAGAAAGCAAGCAGCTTGTAGCTTCTGAATCAGAAGAATTACTAATAGTAAGTGATAGTGAATGAGAATATGATGTAGCGAACTGTAGCTAGTTTAGTCAAAAGATTTTCTTGCGTCAACGGATGTGAACAGACAGATTGACGGATACAACAGACAAGCCGTTTATGTCAAGAATAAGTCAAGACTTTTCTGGTGCACAAGGTCTGACTCTTTTTTCTAACAATAAGTGTTTCTTTCTCTATTGGAAATAAGATGGAAGCAAAACTTATGATTCCGCTTCAAAGCATTCACTAGAAAACAAGAAGTGAAGTCATGAACATGATCAGGAAAATTGTGTCTAGTCCAAAACAACTTAATAACGTAATGGCTCAAGTTTATATTGGGTAGAGAGAAAGATTAGGAATGGAAAGCGTTTGGATTTGGATGACTGGAAAATTTATTATTAAATAACACATGAATCAGCTAAACAATACCCGATGAACAACTGTTCGTAGCAATACATGTTTCTTTCATGCCAGACTGTACAGTTTGTACTACAGGAAACATTAAATAATGGAAAAGTTATTAGCTGTCATTTAATTTAAATCAATATTATGTAATGCTCGAACAAGATTTAACCTTTGTTTAATAAACTTAAAAACAAACTTACACTTGGAATTCGGTTGTATTTTCAGATGAACAAAGTACAGTGTCTAGCAATTTCAGCCTTTTTTGTCATTCTTGCAATAATCAGGTCCACACAAGCAAACCAGCTGTACCCTCAGATGCCTGAGAATTTGAGGTAAAGTTATCTACGCAATTTTTATTGCTTTTTTATCGATAGAATGGAGTTTTACTAAGAGTTTCATAAGTGAATTAATAAATTATCCTTTTGCATTCCTTTACTTCCCTCCATGTACAGGCCTGTTGTACAAGTTGAAGATCCCGACGCAGTCTTAGAGATGCTGGCTCGGATTGGAGAAAGCGTGCTTCGGTCAAAACATGATGGAGCGAAGTAAGTTGCTGTTTGGATGTTAATTTATCTCGTTTTAAGAGGGTATAGTAGTCTAACAATAGTTTTTTTGGACTGGGTTTGTGTGACTGTTGCGAAAATACCTGGGCTAAAAAATGAAACGAAGATTTTTCGAGATAGCAGGGCTAGAAAGAACTTTGTAATCGATCAAGTGCAGCTGAATTTTCAATGGTTTAAAATTGTACGATCGTAAGTTTTTTTTACTTACGTAGATACGTAATGATTTGAACAGTAAGCTTTAAAGAACCTTTTGGACATGAATCATGCATGTGTATATACATCCAACGTGGGACTCCCTGGGAGTATCAAAGTGTAAAAGACAAGTCCTTTGAGGATCCTTGTGAGTTTTAAGTAAAACAAAATGACACAGTACTATATACATGCAGTTTGTATTCATGTATATTTGCATGCGATTGGAGAACTTTGTCACAGGTTTCTCAGTTAGTGCTGACTGCTGACATGAATATTGACTACTTCTAGTGACTTCAAAGCTAGCTCAGGAATTATGATTCACGGACGAGCTTTATTATGCTCTGTATTATTACTTTTGGCCTGTTTCAGGTTGTTGGATTCATTTTATTTAAAGTATGAGGTATGAATCAGAAATGAACGCCTACGATGGAAAGATATGCATATTACACACAACTGTGGCTTGTGCGTAGAATTTAAATTTTTTTTGTTTCATGTGGATGTTTTTTGCCAACTTGCATTAAAGTATCTTTTTTCATATGTGAAATCTGAAGTCACTATGATTAGAGTACAGTGAATTAAGCCGCATTTACATTTCAGGGTGTTTCAATTTTTCTTGGCTTTTTAGAATATTGTTATTCTGTAAGGATGCACCGTGTCTGTGACGGGGCATTACGAGCTTTCACTTTCTCCACTTTGGGAAAAACTTCACGATGCTTTTTCTACAGAATATAAGACATCTTTTGTAACCTTTAAAGAATGCATAGGAGTGACTAGTGACTCTTAACCCTTTCGAAAAACGAGTAGGAATATGTAGAAAGTGTAAAGAATTTGGAAGAGTGAAAGTGGAATCAGGTTTCATTTCATGTTAACGTCTGAGATTTGAATCATATCATGTTAAAAGCCTGCAGCTCGATTGCTCAATATCCTAAAGTTACTTTCCCAATGTGTGCACACAAGATGCGGGCGAATTTCATTCGGCTGTAGTGAAACGACTGACAGATCTTTTAGTATACTGCTGTAAAATTGAAAGCGTCTGCATTTCCATGAAACGGGTAGAGTGAAAGTATTCAAATCAAAACTACTTCGTAGTTGTAGCTTTATAAATTGTCAAATACAGAATGGTCTGACAACAAAAATCTTCAATTCCAATGTAATATTGATAAACTTGATGAAAAAACAAATAGTTGGCATGCTACTGTTGTATTTGTGTAACTGAACGTAAAGAGTGTTATGCATACAATATGCAGTCATATAATAAATGGGATTTTGATTAGTGACTGCAAATACCTTACACTTCTTGTCGCTTTTGCGGTCAGTACTTCTAGTGAAGTTGCGGCTTTTAAATATGCGTTTGAATTTGTGTCCTTTGAAGTGCAAAAAGAGGACTGGATCTCGGGATAGGAAGAGGATTCTCCGGCAGCCAAGCTGCGAAACATATTATGGGTAAGCTACCACTTGTACATAGGTTAATGAAGTCAATTTAAGCGAAAAATAATACGTTCACTTTCTCATGTAGGGTTGGCTGCAGCAAACTCGATAAGCGGACCAGGCAAAAGAAAACGCACGGAGATGACATTAGATTACCCAGGACTCGATTCTTCATCAATGGGAGGATATAATGTACCTAACGATTGGTACATAAAACAATAATCAAGACATCTACATCTCCAGTGAATCGATGAAGAATACTGTGACAGTTTACAAATTACGATAGCCACCTATCATCATGTTAGTTATTAGTTAAAATTGGTGTTGTATTTGTATTATGTAGCAGTAGATAGAGGGATTATACGACACCGATTTCGTTTCAGTCATTTTGTTTGATAAGTTTGATTCAACTCTCTTCTTGATGGTATTGTAATGTTGTATTGTGCATTCTTAACTAAATACAATTATGATGGGCTTTAGGAGAAAGCAACTTACAATAGTGTATTATACAAAGTATACAACTATTTTAGTGTGTTTGAATTTGATGTGTAGATTTCCTAGAGAGAATAAAATATACCTCCTATTGTAACTGTTGGCACGTATGCATGCAACTTCATTAGAAGTTAACATGAAACGTGTTAAGTATAAACATTACGGTTTATCGCTAAATGTTTAGTTTTATAGTAGTTAGAAGAGAAGTAATTCATAATGTGTTGTAAAGCGATACATATACGTAAATGTGAATTACTCGATTATTAGTGTATTATGAATAATAACCAACCATTCCATAACTATGAATATTTGAATTGCTTAGCATGTACACTATAATGTGTTATATATATATATATATACATATATAGCTTTCCATGATAAAATTTCTTGCCGTATACATAAAAACAAATTAAACTTACCACATGAGTTTTAGCAGTGCAATAAAAGCCCGAGATTCGGAGTATACACGGCTATTTTAGTGAATGAATTTGTGTAAGAAGTCTAAACCTCTGTTTTTCTGTCTTAAGTAATTTTAACTACCTAAGATGAATGATTGCAACAGCTGCGTCAATAATTTCGTGAGATGTATGTATAAAATGTATTATTAACCTCATTGTCATATTAAATTCAAGCTACTTCCTAATATATGCAAATGCAAACACATACACTTGAATGAGTTACAGTTAACTCAACACTGTCAAAATGAGTCTTAAGGAGGATTCCCGTGATGAGACAGTCAGACTGACAAGATGTATCTCACTAGAATAACACAAAAAGTCTTTGCAAAATCTATTGCGTGGGTTTCTGCAGACTCAAATCCTTTATCTAAATCTACAACTCACATGAAAACTCGTTACTTTCCAAAAAAATGTCACTTATCTTCATTCCATCATCAACATAAGCCCTGTTAAAATCTTCGTGAAAACCTGTCGCATCTTTTATAGATCAAACCTTCTTTCATTGAATTTCATACTGCATAACCTCATCTCTCATCCCATAATCATAATTTAACCATGCACCTATAAAACACACATTTCAATGGAACATAACTACTACTATACAATCTAATTATTCTCTAACCTTGTAACCTTCGATTTCTCTACAGAATCATAAATATGCAAACTGGAAATTATTACATCTCATACTACACAAGCCAAGAATCCTATATAGAAGTTCTTTGCCGCATTGCTGCTGCTCCTGCATTACATATTACTGTACCCAACCCCTACCTATTATTATTATTACACCTCTACTACTACCTAAAATGACTCCTTAAACAACCCAGGATCATTTGACATTTGTGTCTTTGTTAATTAACCTACTACAACAACAATTAAAGGTTCCAGTTTCAATTAAAACCGGAGCTTAAGGTTCATTTGAGCGCGGCGAGAGTCTGTTGTGTGGGAAATGTGCGTGAGTGAGTGAGAGAGGAGTTGACCTTACACGCAGAGTGAGTGTCTCTCTTCCAAGCCACCTCAACCCACACTGAAAATTGTGTTGTTATTATTCGTCCCATCATCAGCCGCTGTTGCTGCTGCTGCTGCTGTACAAGTTGGTGGTGGTCCTCGCCTGCCGCTGCCACTGCAAAAAAACACCGAAATTTCAAATTACGACGAATGCAAAGGTCCGAAATTCACAGTTACATAAATCTTTAGTGGTAATTAAAAAATAAGTGACATATTGCTCCTCTCCCCCTTGGCTGGCTTGAAAAAATAAAAATAGTATTATTGACGCTCGACACCAGAATAATATTTAATCCACGCGTTCGGAGATAAACACAATAACAACAGGGCCGGTATAAAAGCAAGGTGAGTTTAATTGTACTATTTTGTACTATTTTGTACAGTATTTTTTAAAAAGATATTGTTGATGGGGTTATAGTAGTCAAGCTAAAGGGAGAGAGGCGTTAGGTAGTTTATAAGCTTGTGTGGAGGTTTAATAATAAGTAATGCTGAGGATTATGATGCGTAGATATAATAGGCGTTTTAGATTCGATGTAAGATTGTTGTTAAAAGTGATTGTTGTAGTGGAGGAGGTGTAGAAGAGTGAAGAGGTTTATTTATGAATTATGAGAAGTGGGATGAAGTTGCAGTTTTTAAAGTGCTCAAATTGTGGTTTGCAGTTTGCTGGAAGAAGGAAGTTACGGGAATAGTTAAGTAGGCCACGAGTCACGAGAGATAGTTTTTACAAGAAAGTAGAGAAGAAACAGCGACGACGGCGATCATATCTTAAGGAGATCAGGTGAGAATTTACAGAGAATTACAGATTGTTTTGTTCATGTATATGTTCTTGTGTAATTAATGTTGTGATGTGATTTGGTTTTAGAATCTTGTATATGTATTAAATGGAATGGAGAAAGAATCTGGTGGCTCAATAATAAGCTGTGAACATCATGTAGAAAAGAAGCAGTGCTAAGAATTACTGGAGATTAAGTATTTTCCGGGTTTATTGATTGGAGGAGTCAGAGAAGTCAAGAGGAAAAAAAGTTACAAAAAAATGTAAGTGTGTGAAGCTTTGAAACTAGAGTTATAATATCGATTAGCGTGTTATTATTAGTTATAAGCTCGGTTTGTTTTTAGAATGATTTTTGATTAGTCAGTAGTATTGAAATGTTTTGTGTGGTCGACAGCTGATTTTGGTGCATTATAACTATAGTGTCTAACTATGGGTAGCTGTAATGAAATTCAACAAACTCATTCGACGCTAGTTAAAGTTCCTTATTCAAATGAAGTTCTAGTTTGGGGTTTTAAGTAACCCAAGATCAAATTGAAAAACTAATGAATGCAATTGATATTTACTGTTATCTTTTGTGGTTTTACAGAGTACATCTAAAAACGACTTTTCCCAAGAAATAGAAACCTATAGACTGAATTCAACTGAAGATATTAGCTTGTTTCTAGTGATAATTAATTAGCTAGTGTCGGTACCATGTGTGAAGCAGATGGAGATTGGGCAGATAAGGCAGAGGAAGAGAGACTGGGAATCATAGCTAAATATGACAAAGGCAGAGAAGAAGGAGCACAAATCGACCCTTGGGAGGATCCAGCTTTCGAAATTTATCATTCTCTGGATCACTACGGATTTATTCAGTAAGTTTTCATTCTATTTGAAGTACATATGTTTGCCAAGTGATTTGTGACAGATTTAAAGATTGATTGGCAATTTAAATTTCTAGTGACACGCGGTTTCCTTTGAGGTTTAACTTAGAAGAAAATAAAGTTCGAGAACTAGAAGCTCTACGTGCAGATAAGTGGATTAAAATGTATACAAACTGGGAGAAATTCAAAAATAGCGAAAAAGCTAGAAAACGAACTTTCAAAGGAATCCCAAATAAAGTCAGAGGTCTATTCTGGGGTGTGTATTTAGAAGTACCAAGTGTTAAGCTTCAGCAACAAGGAAAGTATGAGGTGCGGCTCTCAATTATAAGAAATAGTTTGATTTGATGCCATATCGTTTTCAATCGTTGATTATAACTAAAAGCGTATTTTTATACAGGAAATGTGTCAGCTGGCACGAAAGCATTCTTTAGATGTTCGGCAAATCGATCTGGATGTAAATCGAACTTACAGAGATCATATTATGTTTCGGGAAAGATACGGAGTGAAACAACAATCACTTTTTAATATTCTGTGCGCATATTCTGTGTACAATTCTGAAGTTGGATACTGCCAAGGAATGTCTCAAGTTGCCGCTCTGTTGTTAATTTACATGCCGGAGGAAGACGCATTTTGGGGCTTGTCTCAGCTAATGACTCATCATAGATATGGAATGCATGGTATGAGAAAGCGACTAAAGAAACTGCATGAATACTAAGCGATTTAAAACAATTTTAATTGTGGTTTGTGTGGTTGTTGTAGGGTTTTTTATTGCTGGATTTCCGAAGCTAGTTCGATTTCAGAGACATCATGACAAGGTGTTGAAAGCTATGTTGCCGAAGCTGAAAAAGCATTTGGATAAGCATGGTGTTGACGTAGGACTGTACACCTTAAAGTGGTTTTTCCAATGCTTTCTTGACCGAGTTCCATTTGAACTTGCGTTACGTTTATGGGATGTCTTTGTAATGGACGGTGATAAAGTTCTTATATGTGGAGCATATACTATACTTAAATATCACCAAAGAGAACTATTGGCTCGTAAAAACATGGATGACTTGCTGGACTACATTCAATCTAAAATTCCTTCTGATTTAAGCAAAGATAATGATAAAATAATGGAGTTGTATCAGCGTTGCTCTGAAGAACTGCACAAAAAGAAACTTGCCACTGGTGGAGATCCAGGAGAAGATGAGCTGCCAAAAAGACCATTTGGACTTATTGAAAACATAGTTAAACCAGGTCCAGTTCGAAAGGAAACTCCTGATCGTCGAATAAAACAGGACAAGAGTGACGGCGATAGTGAAGCTGGAGACATGCAAGTTGACGATGAGGAAGAGTTCGATGACTTGTCTGAAAAAGCATCTGCTTCAAGAGTCACAGTAACTTCTGCAGCGTCGTCGTCACATCATTCTCCCCATAACTACAGTCGCCCGTTATCCAGTGTGTCTAACTTTTCCTATGCATCTGCTATAGAAGATTATAATAGTCCGTCGAGTAAGTCAACCCCCCTGAAAATCAATGGTGTCAACTCTTCAGCGAAACACAAAGCAGCTAGTTATATTGAGGCTAAAAACAACAATCAGTCGACACACAATGATACGGGTACCACGAATCTTTCAAAAGTTGGTGAACATATCGGGAATGGCCGCATCGAATATATTGGGAATTCCATGGAAAATATGACTGTAATAGAAAACACAAATACAAGTGAGAATACTGGGGAGCTTGATTACTGTGTTGGAGGTAGTAATAATGGAAGTTTACGTCGAGATATGAAGATCCAGGGTAGCCCGAATAAATCGTACAGGAATCAAAAACCACCACCTCCCCCATCCCGATCTCCGGAACCCATTTATTTTGGAGAAGGAGTTCATAGTCAAAAAATGTTTCACACGAACAATACGACTGTTACGACCAGTGTCATGGAGTCAGAAATCATCGTGATGAAAAACGAAGAGATAGGAACTCGTAAGTTTCCCATTAGTGGCAATACCCATAAGATTTCTTTGAATGCTGGGGGAAATTCGGATGTAGTATTATCAATGGATCATCATCAGCATGGTCCATCATCTTTGTCACGAAACATTCCTGGAGGAGAAACTGTGCGAATTCACGTGCCATATAGCAGCTCCACTACTTCATCAGACATTTCCAAGTCCTCTGCAACGTTAAGTAACACTAGTGTTTCATCTCGTACGAACTTCGACGCTCTCAAGAATGACCCAAATCGTATAAAGATTGACATATCTTCTAAGTAGAGATAGAAGAACATGTTCTCAAGAACCCGCCAACTTTCTCGTAAAATAATCCATCATCACGGCTATAATCAGAAGCTTAGTTAATTCAAAGGCTCGTTATAGAGTCGCGAAAGTCAGAATTTCGACCCTAAATTAGAATATAGCTTTCCTCAATCTTACTCCAGTGGACGGTTGTTATCTCAACAATACATTTAATTATTACGATTGTGGTTTGTTTATTACACAGACTCTTTCAGTCATATTCTATCTTAGGGTGTCACTCAAAATTTTTAAGTAGATAGTAATCATCCAACAAAATTTTTATGGAAATCTCCAAATCTCTGTGGTGCTTGTTGCCATCCTATCCTAAATAATGTAATGACTTAAATTAAAACACATAGATCGTGCGTAAACGTCATATTATTATTATCATTCATAGTGTATCAAAATCGCATAAGTCACTTTGCAATAAAAGAGTCGCTGATATTTATTTCCAAACCAAATGTATGTTTCTTTTTATAGCAATAAAAGATTATATAAAAGAAGCAACTCTACCATCTATACACATGGACTACTTTTTTTCATTACAGTGATTTCAAGGCTACTGTATACTGTTAACTTTCATACGAACTTGTACTGAGGTACATGTAATCAATAATAGAAAAGTATAAATCTGTAATGACATCACATTTACGGGCCTGTTGTAGATTAACATTGCATATCCTGTTTAGAGGCTTATTTATAGTTGTATTATGAGAAATATTATTTTTAACCTTTATTACTGTCACTGGTTATTAACCTCCCAAGTCATCTTCGTTACAATTTAAAAGTCGGGTTGCCACTGTCGTCCAGATGAATCTGATGAACTTCTTCTTTCCTGCCAATACTTCCTTCTTCTGAGTGATGGCCTTCTTCTTCTTCATATCTGTAGTATTTAATATGAACACTGATTAACGATTCGGGCCACGGTGACATGGCTTTTCGTAAGAGCTTACCCATGTTCTCCTTTATTAGAGCCAGAATGAAAACGTCCTCCATCCCCTCGAATTCGATTCATAGCGTGCTTATGGCGAGATTCATGCAAGTATTTCTGTACAAAAATACAAGTTAGAAGCGGAGAGATAAAAATAATAATTTTGAAAACCGGATTCTATATTACTTACAGGGCGCTCTTTAGGTATTCTTCCCAAAGCCTCCAGCCTAGCTCTAGCTTGTCTTCGTTTCAAAATTCGATGGTATTGCTTGGCATTTACGTACAAAGGCTCTTCCTCTAACAGTTCAGCAGGGGCTTGCATAGGCATTCTAGCTATGGGCAGACCAGGTGATTGTACCATCTACATAATTAAAAAGTAGGATTTAGTATTCAGTTCACACGATTGTAACTCCAATTGGATACCATGTAGAAAAACTCATTTTATAGACTAACAATGTTAGTTCCTCCAAGGCCAATATTTTGAGGAATGGTTATTGCTCCACCCGTAGCTGCAGCGTTAACTGCGCCAAAAGTAAAAAGAGTAAAATCTTCTCCAATGATTTTTCATAGCAAGATGCCAGATTATTTATTTATTACCAGAGCCATCAACACCCATAGGTTGATAAATAAATGTTTGTCCATCAGCAGTTTGCAGAAGTTGAGTACCCTGTAAAAAATAATAATGATAACCCAACTTAAGCCACCTACTCACATCATTACATTTATAATTATAAATTCCACTTACTTGCAAATTGCCAAAGTTGCCTATCGGTAGAACCTGAATCGCTTGTTGCATGTTGGGTTGTCCCAAAGTTTGGACTACAATCGGTTGTCCTTGAGCTCCGCCTCCCACAATCTAGTAAATTTAAAACAAACCAATTTTAGCATTCTGCATTTAGAGCACCAACTCTGCCTTTAATCATGAATGAAAAACAAGCAACCTGTGGAGCTTGAACAACGGTCAGTTGATTCTGCTGCGTTTCAACAGCAGCATTGTTGCTGGACACAGTAGCACCCGATGCTGGGCCGTTAGGAACCGAATTTGACATTATTATTAGACGTTTAAAGAGCGTCTACTCTTAATTTGACTCCAACTCTCTACAATCTATAGTTGGCTAATACTGTATTACGTGGACTTTAACCAGACAAAACCACTGATAAACATTCAAAACTAGCTTTAATAGTATTGTAGTTGTACATGAGAAAATTAAAATTCTTAATCCCCAACTGTCAACAATACTTTACAAAAAAAACTGACTGAACTCTGACTGCTGAGCCTCCAAAATTTAACTTTTGACGACCCACAAACAAACACATCAAAATACAAGTACATGAAGGTTATTATATTTTCTTACAATACTGCGTTCCTTCGTGGGTTCACGATGCTGGAAACGCTTTATTCTGTATAGAAACTGGTGAAAACATGATTTTATAATTTCTATATTTTAACAATTAAAACATCAGTGATATACTGAGGAGACCTCAGCTTCAATAATAATAACAATAATAATACATCTCAAAGTAAACAATGATCCCATTTCGAACTAACCCCGGCTGTCTGGTGTGTTTTTAATATACAAGGAGGCGCGACGTTGCGAAGTTTCCCTCGTGAGGTTTCCCCTCTTCTCTCTTAACATGCTCTGGCCTATATTCATTATTATATCGATGAGCTCTGGCTTCTTTGACACTATTCACATTCACACTATATACAACAGTACAATTCGAAAATTCGAAACCCTGAATGAAAAATACAATCATGAACATATCAATTAAAAGTTTGGAGAAGCGAAGGATGATGATGAATGACTGTTAGCTCAGACAGATGAATTCACATGTACATATTATAATACTAATATGCAGGCCGTATGATACGCATACGGCCAACATCAGAGTCAGTTGAGTTGAGAGAGAGTGCCCGTAGTAGTAGTAGTAGAAGTAGATGTGACACCAATGAAGAAAGTATTTTCTCTACAGGTTCGGGTTGTCTTTAATAAACTAGTGAGACACAGGGAACATTAGCTAGTAGGGACTTCTGCTGATCGTTGAGCTGTATATTATGGGGATTAATGAATAGAGAGAGATAGTGTTGTGCTGTAGTTTGAAGATGAGTGAGACTCAACATGTGACATTCATTTTGGATCTGGGCTACCTGATTTGTTTTTAAACTCGTCCTCTGCCTTCTGGGGCTGCCCGTTGAAAACATTTTTATCGAAGGAGACGACGGGAGAAGTTCGGGGTCACCGGCCAGTGTCTAGTGAAAAGGTGCGAAGAAGTCGACGAGGGAGAAGTCTGCTTCTCGTTGTTAGTTGGTGGTGGTGGTCCTCCTGCTCAGACCTCATTATTATTATTATTAGTGCTGCTGCTGAGGTGGACTGGAAAAGTTTCAAAGTTTCTTCAGTGTCACCGACAAAATTTTTGAGTATTGGGTTGTAAATTAAGGGTGGAGGTGAAATTAAGGGAGTATCATTGGTAAAATTAAATAAAATTATGTCGCGTGGGGTTCTTCTGTGCAGTTGTTGTTTGTTCAACGGTTATTATTAAGTAGTAGAAGTTGAAGTCGAGAGGGGGGGAGTGGTGGTGGTGGCGAAGATGACGCTCGGTGGGGGTAGTGCACAGACACTCCAGTCTGAGTCCCTCATGTTGGCCTTTAACAAGAGGAAGGCTCAGCTGGAGCGCTGGAAGGACTCGGACACAGAGCGCGAAGGCCTCGAAATTCGAAATAGACCGAAGCGCGTCAAGTTCGCGGATAAGTGTATCTTCCAAGCGGCCTGCGCCTCCAATGATAAGAACCAAGTGGCGAAGATGATCCAAGATGGATATGATATTAACGCTGTCGACGAGGATGGAATTACTGCGCTCCATCAGGTAAATAAAATATAAGTTGCGATTTGAGAGGGATGGATGTGGAACTTGTTGTAAATGTAGGAGGTCTGGAGGATTGATAAGTGTTCGGGGCTTAGATGAGTGGTGTAACGTTGTTGTAAGGGTCGGTTTGGGCCCTGAGAAAATATTTTCGGCGAGAAGTTATAAACCCTGGGTAATAGTAAAATGTAGGGCAGAGTATATTGTGTATTAATAACCTAGATCTGATTCTGAAGTTATCAATGTGTGTGTGTGGTTTAAAAGAATAGCTTACAGCCCTTTATTCTTAACATTCAATTGTGAGTATGAGAAGTTAAAAAGACATTAATCTACAATAATATTATGATGATTATGTCAGTCAACCCTAAAAGCATTTAGTAAATACATTAAAATTAGTATATCTATTAAAATTAGTATATCGTGGAAGCTTATCATCAAATAAACCTAATTTTAGTATCATAGGTAATGGGATATTAATTGCGTGCACAATCTTAGGCGTTAGGTTAGACGATGATAAATTTTGATAACCATTATCTGTCTAGTTCATGAAATCGATATCATTTTCACCGGGGTAGAGAGGGCAGAAGGCTTCTTTATTAATCGCTGGCGACAACAATTATTAAAACAAACATTAAAAGCCTACTTTGGCATGTTGCAATGTATTGTGCATTGGAATACTATTCGGAAGCAAGAAAGGAGAACTTTTAACAGCATTTGGTTGTCTATAGGATACGGGTCTGGTTATATAGGGTAGACTTGTGCAATTTAACTGGTAATTTGAGGGCTAAATAGTTTCGTTGAGAAAAGCTTAGGATCAAATTGCACGAGAGACATAATAAAATACTTTGTGCAGGAGCGTTGATGATGGTTGTAGAAAAGAAATGCGAATTCCGATTACTCCCAAGCTTGCCAGAGTGTCGGCCTCCTAGTAAGTTGGTTTGTGGTTCCTTGTCCTGCATTTTGAGTCTTGGCAAAATTTCTTGAGGAGACCAGGCTTACGAACGTGCTCCAGTTACAATTTTGTTCCTTCCTTGAAGTTATCGCCATTCGTGTGTGTATGTGCTAGTATGTATGTATGTGAAAAATACGGATGTTTGCAAATCACCGCACTTCCTTCTGGTTCAGCCGTTCGTCTCATCCTCAAACAAACACCATTTCTGTGTAAAAAGGTGTTGCAGATGTTGCATTAACTTCTCTAAATTTAGCTGAAACGGGCTACATAGTTACATGTATCAAGCTGAAATCTGCACAAGCAACTTTTACTCATTACTAATATCACAATGATTCTGTCTGTAAGACTGTGAGACATTCGAGTCGACAGTGGTTCTCATTAAAGTTGCAATTTGCAAAAGCACAATGTTGTTATTTTCTCTTATTCCCAATCTCAGTCAACTGCAAGAGACGAAGCGAATTTTGTCAATGAATGATTTTGGCTGCCACTTCATGGCTTACATGCATTACTCTCGACATTTTAAATCCTATATATGCTCTCGACGAATCTCGACTTTAAAGAGAGGTGTCTTAACATATGTCATTTCACTCCAGGTTGAAGATTTTACGATGCCTTACTAAACTTACAGGGAAACATTTAATGCTTTTTTTACATTGGTTTACTATTTGTAAGATGTTGTTTTTTAGCGAGGTGATTTTATTGCTCCGACTCTACTACACTTATGCTATGTACTCGTAAGGCACTTCTACTCATCTACTGTGAAAATTCATTGACGCTTAAATTAATTGATATAGATGCCAGACTAGGCTATAATAAAATGATTAAATTTCTGACAAAATTTGAATTTGCAGGCGTGTATTGAAGACAACTTGGATATGGTTGAATTTCTTTTGACCCATGGAGCAGACGTTAACATCAGTGATAATGAAGGGTGGACCCCTCTGCATGCTGTCGCAACCTGTTGTTATGTATCGATAGCGAAGTATGACATTTTAAGTTGTATTTTTTGCATTTTGACAGTATTCCTGGTTTTTATCTCTCCACTTACTGATGCGTGTTGTTTAGGATTTTATTGGAACATGGTGCAAACGTTGTGGCTTTGAACAACGACTGTAGTATACCCTTAGATATATGCAAAAGTGATGAGATTCGTGAAATATTTATTCAAGACATCAATGCGAAAGGTTTGTCAGATTCATGTCATGTTATGCTCATAATATCATTAATTGCTTAACTTCAATTTTTACATATTTGTGAATCAGGAATCGACCTTAAAGAGGCCCGGCGTGGAGAAGAACTTACAATGTTAGAGGATGCCAAAAGATGGATAAGTCAAGGGTATTCCGAAGACTGTCATCCAACAACAGGAGCAACAGCTCTACATGTAGCTGCATGCAAAGGCTACATAAAAGTTTTAGAGTTAGTTGAACATACACAAGATTACAAGATTATTTATCAATTGTATACAATGTGTACTAACGTGTCGTCTCGTTTTCAGTCTTTTAATAAAAGCTGGTGCTAATATAAATGTCAAGGATTTTGATGGCTGGACACCACTGCATGCAGCGGCTCATTGGGGCCAAAAGGAGGCTTGTGAAATCCTGCTAGAAAATAATTGCGATACCTCTTTAAAAAATAATTGCGTAAGGATTATAAAAAAACTTCGTATGTCCTCGAATATTCTTGGGATTAATTTGTAAATTTAATCTGCATCAGGATCAAACTGCACTCGACGTTGCAGACGACAGTGTTTTTCCAGTATTCGAAAGCTTTAAGCGTAAACGTGATGTCAACAAAAACCTTGAAAAAGTACCCAATAACTTGCCGCACACGCATTCTCGTTCTATATCTCAACCTAAGTAAGTATTGTGCTTTTGAGGCCCAGTTATCCGTAACATTTCAATTTTCGATGAAACTACACGGTCAAAGTTTTTCTTGCAGGAAACAAATAACTCGTGATGATGACATTCAAATCATACCAGACCGTACTGGCTACAAAGATACAATCGACGACACTTCCAGTAGGTTTTCTATGAAACGTTTGGTCAGTTAATTGATTAAAGTAAACTTTTCTTATTTGAATTTCTAATCACTTACAGTGACAATACCAGAGCAGAAAAAGAAACTACCTATTGAAGATCCTCCTAAACGCGAGGATACAGAAGCAAAGGTTTCTCCGTCGGAGTCAAACAGTTTACAAGTAAATGATTCCACAGGGTCAGTCAAGACGGGTAAAACTATTGATAGTAATGCAAATTCAGAAGATTCTAGTGGGTGGAAAAGGTCTGGATCTCTACGAACTCGGAATTCATGTAAGCGATATATAGAGTACTTATCATTGGTAATGTGCAATTAATTACGATAATAATAATAAGGAGAATAATATTTTTTAGCACAAGTCGAGGAAATAAAAAACCCAGATAAAGCAACAGTGAGGAAAACCAAAGGCGATCCTGCTGCTGATACAAGCTTGAGAAGAGCGTATAGTTTCGAGTCAGATTCTAAGTAAGTGTTCTGATTTGGTGTGGAATGATTGGCTTGTAGAATGTGGGATTTTAACGAATTATTGCTGTGATATAAATATCGAACTAACATGTGTTAAAAATTGATGTTTTTACTAGATTTTACACAAAGTTACGAGATGCCAAAAACCGTATTAAAGCTAGTGACCAGTCCCTGTCCCCTTTCGTAACAAATCCTATACAAGAAAACCCAACTTCGCCACTCGCTAAAATAATTCCAACACTCCCAGAGAGAGAACCTGCACTAATTCTCACCGATGCTGATCAAGCTAACATTTCTAATCTAGATTTAAGCAACAACCCTCTAACAACCTCAAAACTAGACAAAAGTTTTGAGGAGACTGTCCCAACACGCTTTAGTCACAGAAGGTACTTTTTAAAACAGGCACAAATCTAATAGTTAATGTTATGCAAAAGTTCGATGTTCGATCTTAATATGTGTTCATTGTAGGAATAAGGAAGTGGACCCATCCTCTACAAATGTATCAGGATCACCAAGCCTTATTAATCGCCCTGTGGGATCTCAGGATGTCAAAGTTAGAAGGTACATTCTTAGGTTTAAATTGGTATTATGTTGCTGATAACGAAGTTAGTTAAATACAAAATTCTCTTGAGTTGTATAGATTAGACAAAATGGTATGAAAATATGAATACAGTTGCGTAGTAGTATAGCACACAGATCTGTTAGTGGCTCTGAAGTATAATTGTATGCGTCTTGCAGCGATGGAAGTGCAACAATTGGAGTGCACGGCGGAGCTAAAATTCCAGGCCCAGTCTCCAAATTCAAACAATTTCTGTTCAAGTTCGTGCTCGAATCACATTTTAACTGTTTATTTGTAGCTGTGAGCACTAACTAACTGATAGTAACGAGTTATTGTAGCTGGTGTACGGACCAAATATTTTATTTTTAGTTCACTAGAAATATCTGCATGTAGTGTATATCGGATATTGCTATTTACGTCGTTACAAAACGCTCTTCGTTTGGATTGAAGATCTGAACTCCTGCCAATGTAATATACTTCATAATTAATACTTGTTTTAAGCGAGACAAACCATTCTTGTACGATTCTTGCTTATCAACTTCTGCAGCAGGACCTTTTTTGTAGTACGGTTTAAAGTTAAAAGATTTAGTACAATTAAGCTTCCTCACCAGACTACACTAGTGATAATGTATATTTTGCCAGATTCTCCGTTGCGTTTTATAATCTTTATGGGTCACAGTACACTCATAGCATTTCAACTGGTTAAATACTGTGATTTATTTTATTATTTTGACGGTTAATGCTCAATGAAACCTATTTTCGAATAGATTTGTTGATGATGACACAAGTTCCTCACAAACTTTTGATGGGTATGCTTGTGCGACAGTCGTATAATTTTTGTTTATTTAATTTAATGACGATTTTGTCCTTAAAAGTGTCTGTGATCCTGTCAGTTGTAACTCCGACGCATGTTAGTGTCATGCTGTTTTGTATGAAGTATGAAGCAGTCTCATAAAGCACCTGTAATTTAAAAGTTTTATTTGTTTAGTTATACCTTTCAAACTACTGGAGAAAGTATTGTTAATAATAGTAACAGATTAACTAGCAAACTATTAAATTAAAGTGAGTTTGGCGTGAGTTTTAAGTTACCAGTTAATTGTTTGCGGTTGTTTAAAAATTGCAGTAACCTTTTGTTCTTCAGTTTTGGTGTGGGTATTCGCCTTTCATAGTAGTCTTATAATATTTTTTATGTCTGGCAGATCATTCGTTCCACCAACTCGAGACGAAGAGTCGGAAACACAGCGAAAAGCCCATGCAAAACGTGTTCGAGAAACTCGTAGATCTACACAAGGTGTTACATTGGAAGAACTGAAGTAATTGTCTCAATAACAAACCACTTGTTGTTTTTGAACTTGCTGAGATGTATAAATATACTGGTTTTGTTTTATAAAGGTCTGCCGAACAGTATGTGAAAAACAGTTTGCTAGCCAATCCTTCAACGAACGAACTGGTAACACTATTTTATTTCACTTTTACCAGCTTCATGTTAATATATTTATCTACCTTTATTGCTACAGAATAATTCCTCAGCAACTTCGTCAGTACCTGCTCCTTCATCCGTTCCTCGTAAAGAAGATGAGGCCAGTGTCGAAAGACGTCCTTCCTGGAGGCTGAGAGTTGACGAAACCGACCCTAGTAAATTTTCATTGGAAGACACTAGATCGATTCCCACAGCTCCGCAAGGCAGATCCGGAACCAGTGGTGACAATTTGTCTATTGTTGTTCAGCGAAGTCCGGCAGTCCGAACGAGAGTTTCTGTGGCTCAGAAAAGCGAAGATATTCTTCATGGGAAACCTCCGAAACCACCTGAAGACAACGAAAAGAGGAGTCCAGGAGATGATGATAAAGATAAGGACATGAAGAACTCAGGAGCCCAAGGAGCTATCCTTAGGAAGAAAAAGACAAAGCGTCGATCGACGGGAATCGTTCAGTATTCTCTTGACGTAAGCTCAATACAATGGTCAGTTTGTTTTTATCCTTATATAGCCGATTTAGCAGTTATTTTTTAAACAAATAGGGCACTGAGATTGTGCAAGCCAATACGGGTAGTGATGCAGAGGTAAGTGAATCTTAAGATTTCATTTAATTTCATTCTGTCGGTCAGATCCTATACCTCCTTTCGTGTTCGAACACATAGTTTAAAAAAACAAATTAACGTTCTATAGGTAACGTGTGGTTAAAGTATAAATAGGTACCAGTTTCGCCTATAGACCCCCGTATAAGTACCCTACGATTACAACCTGTGTGCGTCTTACTGCTGTTTTCTATCCTTTCGTTTGTTATTGCTCAATCTGAAAAATCTGGTGTTAATTCATACGGGCCGTAACAAAACAGTATCAGGTAGATTGAGATGAGTTTGACAGGAAGTTTCCGATGAGGAAAAACAGGTGCATAGTTGCTGTTAACGGTGTTTAGTAGTGCCCCAATTATGTGTAATAATTCATCTTTTACAGCATAGTCTGTTAGTCTTAAGTACCTATGTTGAACATTGCGAGCAGATGTGTAGTTGAATTGAATAATCTGCAAGTGAATCATCGGAGGAAATACGTGAAAAGCATTTTGGCTTGGTTAGGAGAACTGCGTGATACCAAAATAGACATGGGGCCTCTGTTCGGGTCTCTGACTCGGAAGCCGTATACTTATAACACACCTCTTTCCTTGTGTCTGACTTTAAAAAATACACCGCATGATATGCTCGACTCTAATAATCTTGGTAGCAAGGTACACAAGAGTAAAGACTTTGTACTTGGCTCAAGATGAATTTTCTCCTACCGACTACCCTGACAGTAGAATGTATTTGAATCTTTAAGTTCAAACATTCGATGTGAGTTACCTGTAATCTTTCTGTTATTTAACCTTTCTTGAATTGCTAATTCATCCTAACTACTGTTCATCTGTGATCCTACGTTATTCCATCCATGTGTCTTCTGAAATCCAGTCCTTTGATTCCATTAGTAAAAGAAGGGCACTTTACAATAACTCATAATCAGCATGTCAAATAGAAGGGACGGTATCCGTAGAAACGCTTCAACTGCTTGGGAACGTGTTTCAAAATTTACTTGTGATATGGTGATTCTAATTCTCAAATGCATAGGACCAACTCCCTGAAATTCAGTTTGGAGAATAGACAGTTCATTATCTCAAAAACAAATTAGTGTCGTTTGTGAATGATTGAGTGAGTTTTGAACTCAAAGGTGCCAAAATGTCGTACTCAGGCTCTAATTGGTCTAGGTACTCATCCCCATTCAGCTTTTCAGACAATCGAAGCTCAACTTTGAGTTCGTATTCCCAACATAGGCCAAATACCAACACGTCGAACGTGACAAATTACGCGAATAGTATAAAATCTCACCCATCGACGGGCTATGCCTCACGAGGTAGTTCTTCGAGTTCTATGGGGTCGGGATATTCGTCATCTGGTGGAGGAAGCTACCTGATGGGCCACTATGCAGCGTCTCCAGTCACCTCTAGCTCATCAGGGAGAGATCGTGACTTCCGAAGTGTAGATAGAGATTACAGAAGCTCTGACAGAGACTACCACCGTAATAATACTTTGTCATCTTCGAATTCAACTAGAAGTAGTGGAAGTGGTGGAGGTAGTCTACTACCTTCGCAATATTCACGATATGGAACTCATCAACGCACATACAGTGGATCTTTTGACAGAAAACCTGCTCGACCTTCTTCCTTGTACGAAAATCGAAGGTCGCTTAGATCATACGATTCTGAGTACACACAAACACCTGCAGAAAGTAATGCAGTTGTACATCAATTTACGATCAGACCAAACACTACGGAGGCTGAGAGGAATAAAGACAGTTCAGTAAATAAGAGCAAGATACTAGGCCGAGTAGATGATAAAGATAAAGGAGCAGACCATAGAGATAGCACGTGTAGTGTCAAAAATGTAGTCTCAAAACCTACATATGTTAGCAATTCTCGGGAATTGAGAAAGGAAAAGAAGGGATTTTTAGGACTAAAAAAACGGCTTTCAGCAAGCTTAAACTCTTTGGTGTCTTCATTGGGATCATTGTCATATTCTGCACAAGATTTGTCGACATCATCAGCAGACATTAACATGGTTCCTTCTCAAGCTTCGTCTGCTGGCAAATATCATCATTTAAGTAACAATGATGAGGATGATGATGAGACTGAGTATTCTGACAGTGTAAGTAGTCAATCCCAAAATCCTTCAAATGTGAATGGTCGACACATAAATAGAAACGAGTGCAGCGAGGAAAGGCATGAATGAGCAAAATTTTCATGCGAATGAGGTTGCATGGGTAGACGTAGGATGACTTTAAAGCAAAGATTATTAATTTATCCCGAGTGACGAAAGAGATCTTGACCGACTTTTGTACTGACACTGATGAAATGCAGTCGTGCGTCAGTGTATTTTTATGAAGACTTTTGCTAGATGAAGCTTGAAAATTTATTTTTATATTTTAGGTTGGCTCAGGACCTTCCAGTGACATTGATCTTGGGGATTCGTCGAGGGGTGAAAATGGTGTTTCTTCCATTAATTACAGAAAAGTATGATAGTTCATTTTGTTTCAATAATATGACCTCCCAGTATTACAAACTCCCTTACCGATGTTTTTTTGTTTCTGCAGCTGTACGAAGAAGTACTAAAAGAAAATCAATTGCTGAAAGCTCGCCTCAGCAGATCAGAAGAGGACGTTGCAGATTTGAAAACTAAGCTGGAAAGAGTGTCACTGGTTAGTGTATTATTCTAGAACTTATTGCTCATTTAACTATTGGTGTGTAAAGAGGTCATGCCATGTATTCGTAAGCATCTTATTGTTTCATTTCAGACTCCGAGAATATCTTCCGATGACCTTGAAAGAAGGGAGAAGCGAGCGTTAGAACGGAAGTTGTCAGAAATGGAGGAGGAGTTGAAGGTATGTTATGTCAGTTTTCAAAAATCTGGCGTTTGCAGTGCTACTACCACTGATCTAGATTACTTACTCTTATTGAACCTGGCCGACCCTATAAAGACAAAAAAGGAAATTACATCCTTCTCCGTTGGCTTGAAATTGATCCTTGTTGTGATTTGGCAGTGATAGTATAGGTAGATTGTAGGTAGTTGAAACGTAGATAGTAAATTAAAAACTAAACACTCCTTACCTGTGTTATACAGAGACAGACGGATCAAGTCAATAAGTACTTGACAGTCTGATGAGTTGCATTCTGAATTTCTGTCTTTGAAGTGAACACCGATTCCTAAACAGAGTTTTTTTGCAATCTTCTATGATTTTATTTTCATTGTTTTTTAATTTAAATCCAAAGCGTAAAAGATCAACTTACTGGACCGCTTGATATTGATTTAACGTGTGTAACATGCAATTTGTGAGTTTTATTTTACGTGTGGTGTTACATATAAATAATTCAGAATTTAAACTGGAAGTCTTCTCCAAATATTTTTATTTATAAATTCAAGCAAATTCAAAAATTAAAGCTGGAAAGCGAGAAGTTAAAAGCAGAAAATCGAGCGTTAACAAGAGTCGTTTCGAAACTAAGTGGAAATAGCAGCGCTGTGAGCAACTCGAGTGGGAATCCTATGGGCAATGGCCTTAAGGGCTAAAGCGGATCCATATATTCCAGATATCATAAATTGTAGGAACTACTTATATTGGATTTCAAATCTTAAGCTAAATCTGTTTTCCTGATGGTACTTAATAATTTTTTCATTTCCCTCTGAAGGCAAATAATGAAAACTCACCCCGTAGTTATGTTATATTTATGCAGGCTCCAGTTGATTAAATACGCACATGTTGTAACACCTTATCGTATATGAACTTGAAGGCTGAACATTTTTGATACAAATGTAATTTATTGGTATTTCAGGAGGCCAGAAATTTACGAACCGAGAACCAGAAACTCAAGGATGAGAATGGAGCGCTGATTCGAGTCATTAGTAAACTTTCTAAGTAAACTACTACTTACTACGTTATAATGTTAATAATACGAAGAAGGAACCGTAGTGCAAGCGGATTCAAGGACTGAGCACCAGAAGAAATCTATTATGTTGTTAAAACCAGAACCCAATGATCTGCACAACTCTCAAAATTTTTAGTTGTTTACTAACCCGATTACCATATGCCTTATTTTAGCTGAAATAATTTTTTTAGAATCATGAGATTCTCTGTTATCACTGTTATGGCGTGAAAGATTTCCGTACCAAATCTTGTTCAATCAATGTTATTGTCTTAACTATTTCTCGTCAGGTGTTTTAAATGAAAAGCGTCAAGGAGTGTGAATTTCACATTAAGTAGACTGATCAAGTAAATTTGAAGTCCACGTTTTTCACATAGAACACACACAAACTATGCTCTGAACTGACAAACGAAACACAGTGTTTTATCATGTTAACCAAAAGCCTTGTAAAATTGTGCCTAACAATAAGCATGCAACGAAACTGTAGGCCACAAAATGACAGTCCATCCACGTTTTATGAAACCAAAAATATCTGCAGGCACGAAGTTTTGTACAAATTGGCTTGTTAGGTCTTATGTTTTTAAACCACCGATAACAAATATTTTAGAGCAAAAATTAATATTGTGAATCGCATATAAAACAAAAATTAAGTATATAATGCAAGAAGAATACTTCGTTATTAAAATTTTGACAATATCAAACATCTGTGGTCGCATGTTCACTTTATTTTTTCTACATCACAACTTCATGAGATTCATAAATATTTCGAACGCTCACTCCACTACTTTCCATCTCTTTTACAAAGTCAGTATACAAATGACAAAATATTTCATAATTATCTTCTTTTCCATATTGTAAGATGACTAAACGTTTGCAAGCTCCAATCCACTTCCGCAGCTCTTCTTGGTGTCCAGATCTTAAGGCAGTCCTAGACATTGCTACCGCAAGGAATAACTTAGCAGGATTAAGTTGCACAAACCTTCTGGAAACTTCAAAGGCTTCAGAAAATGCACGAAAAGCTTCGATGAAATTTTGAGATTCGTAGTAAGCCAGTCCCAAGAAGATCAACGGTTTCAATTTATACACTTCACTCAAACTTCTTTCACCTTCACTGTTAATACTTTTAGAGTTCAAAGAATCAAGTTCTTCCAAAGCCAACAAAACTAATTCTGGATTATTTGCAATTCCATTTTCACACTGAGCAATAATCTTACACAAAATATTCTCACGATCACGTAAAAACTTATGATCCTCGTTTGCATCAATCTGACACAGTTTACATTTACAAATGAAATCATGTTTCAGGAACAATTCTCTTTTTGCAAAGTACATTTGATGAGGATCAATGTAGCTGATCAGAATCTCCGATCCTCTCAGAATGTCCTTCGCTGCACGGACAAAGATGAAGTCGTTTACTATCATCCATGTCGCATTAGCATCACAGCAGTCGTGATTAATATATGAGACTCGGACCCAAAGGCCGAATGATCCTCCGTTTTTATCTGCTGATCTATTTGGACTTTCATTACTCGATAACGCATTAGCAAGACAGACTCCTTCGATTCTGGCAGCGTCGATTGGAGTTTCCGAAAACTTCTGCTCTATTTCTTGATCAAGCAAATGATTCTTCTTAGGTCCAGCATGAAGTTGGTAAACTTTTAGTGCTGAGTCTAATGACTGTTTTACACTTTCTGCAACAGCTTCTTTCAGCTGTCGAAATCTTTTTACTCTCGTCAGCAATGGGGATGACAGTTGTGAATTATCATCATTGTAAACTATTGCTAAAGCTCTACTAGCCAGGATGAGTTCTCCAGCACTTATTTCTTCGTCTGCAAATAACCCTCGACCTCGTCCGGGAACCGTTAAAACTTTTGTGGCCTTTTCAAACTCTCCATAGACCAAAGGTTGATTCGGAGCACTCTGAAATACTTGTAACATTATTAAACGTAGTTGACGGGATTAACTGAGATAACTTAAAACTTTGAAATAGTAGATTATAACGTGATTTTGAGCACTAAACTTATTTGGGTGTCAAATTGCAAAGTGCATTTTTCTGTACTCAGCAAGAGATAGAAAACTTGGAGGAACAATATCTAAAGCACTTCATCCTACTTCCGAGTTGTTACTAAAATACACAAATATGCATACACATTCATCGATTACGAGGCTTCATAATAATATTTCTGGCTCAATGCCTATGCGTATGCGGCTCGAAAGAAGACATTTCCATTTTACTATTGGTGTTTCGCTTTGAGCAGATTGTTAAGATGTGAAAATAAAAAAGTAATTGCAAACTTATTTCCGAACTGAGTCTTAGGTCGTTCTAAAGAAGTGAACTAGCAATAATTAAAAAGATGACCTGACCCATTGTGATCCGGATAACTGACTAATTCAGTCCGGTAATGTGGTTATGACAGTCACTACAAACTACAATAATAGCTTCATCGACATTTACTAGTATTACTGCTACTGGTGGATGGTAACCAAAACACATTGAGGCAAAATGAGACTAAATATGTATATGATGCATTCTGCGAACATTATTCTACGGAGATGAACATTTCTGTCCATTTTTGCAAAAAGACTCTTAAGTCGTAAAATACCAATCGATGAACTGGAATTGGACCCTGAAGAACGGGAGATTTTACTTGAATCGCAATATGGATAAATTCGCTTTGTTCTATGCTTGAGCTGAGAATTTGGAAAGTTGACAAGCAGAAACTAGCACCTAATAATATTATTGCATGCTGAGTATTAGCATTAGTCATTAGTACAACTACAAACAAATATTATGATGTATACGACTGTAGATTATCAGCTAATTATAATCATAATCATTTTTACGACCACAGTGGACGTGTTGATTCAGTCTTTAATTTTCCTTAACTGTCAATTCACCAGTCGATAAAGACGACAAATCTTGTCAATTCTAAGCCTCATATCATGAGACCAGATTTTTCCAATCCTGCTCCTTATCTCTAATTCCTTCCAGCTTAAGAATGTGTTTCGCAATACAAAACCACGATGAAATCACATGTTGAGTTGAAAGGGCATAGTTGATATTCTACACAAGTACCATGATAACCTCTACTTGCTTATTTTATAACTACAAAACTGATGTCTTCTCATTGGTCAGGAAAATGGGATTGGTGCAGATAAGGAGTCATTTGATCGACCCGGTGCGGTGCGATCAATAAAGTAGGAGATTTATTTACAATCGAAGAATCTAAAAGTCTGTGCACTCATTGCATGATCATTCTCTGTTCGATTCAAACAATTAATCCAGCGTGTTGACTTTCCTACAACAATAATATCACCCAATAATACACAATCAGCGCTTATGAAATTCACAATAAACCAGTTCAGTCTCCTAAAAACATTCAATTTTTGAGGTATATCAGAAGATCATAAGAACTGCTTGGTTCTTAAATACTTTAATTAACTGTCAGGCCAGTAAAATGCACAACAAAAATTCACCATGTTCCCCGACTAAACAATACTAAACATCAACATCAACCCTTCCACGTGGAGAGTCCGATATGTTTGATAGATTTTATGATAATGAATTATATTATGGAATGGCGACATGGCGAGTGGCATTCCTTTTCGTCTCGCAATGTAAAGAGTCTTCTTCAAGAATCACGTAAGCTCTAGCTTGCTGACATAAGAAAAGAACGAAGTCCAAGACACAAAACGCGTGAGACATGTCTTGAAGTGTGAGACTCACATTATTTCGTGTGCGATGATACGATAATCGAATGAATGAATGAATCCAAAAGATGCCTACAAGTGTCTATAACTTATTTAATAACTATTAAATATTGCCATAAGCTTCGAGATACAGATCACGATCACAGAAGATCAAAGCAATCAAAGATGAAAATGAGAGCAAATATCTCAGGCTCTCTTTCTTGGAGATCAATTTAGTATCACGTATATCCGGCTTGTTGTACAGTTTCATGTCCATGAAAGCAAACATTAATGAAGCAATTTTCTACAGTAGAGCATTGATCACAAGTCCTTTTTATATTTCAAACGAGTTAATTATACTAAGACGTGTACGTGTGATTACGTGCATCTCTTTTATTGACTTCATCCCTGACTTCCATGCATTTTAACCTTCTGTGGTGAACCCGCAACTCCTTCATCCCTTTATTGTGTAATCCCAATCATTATCTACATGTCTTTTAGTGAACAACACTTTTTCTCCAAGTTTTCCATACACTTCATAACCATTCTTAACTCTTAATAATAATAAATGTCGTCACAATCAATGTAAAGAACTTATTTCTTACTAAGCCGAGATTAAAGAAGTTAAAGACTATCACCACACACACCTTTTAAAACACACTCAACAACACTCCATATATCCTAACTCTGTATTACTTAATACATAAGAATGTCACGCATATTCTTCACTTTTCATAAGCCTTTCATCTCATAACAACACGCTGTCTCATGCTCTATGTCTATATACTACTACTATCACTATCATCATCAGTACATTTCCATACACTTCTCGGATATTCCCATCATGATCTTCCTTTCCTCCTGAATATAATAACCGAATGTCCAACCCGGTACACACACACACACACACAGATATCCATATGCATATTATCTATTAATAGTATTTCGGTGTAAAAACACTTTCTCGGTGTCATATGTCATCCGTCACAAATGATGATGATGATGCTCGAGTGTTTTAGTATCTTCGGAGCGTTAGTGCCGATCGGTCGTCTTTGAAACTTTTCATACTCTCTTTCACACCATCCATCTCCTAATAATAATAATAATAATAAAAGACAT
>Ga0194135_10000251_pt1 | contig 30751 bp, 13 predicted proteins | sample LitLau_LLRF_2013_FD_134024 | JGI IMG/M metagenome (GOLD analysis project Ga0194135, IMG submission 134024) | Freshwater sediment microbial communities in response to fracking from North America - Little Laurel Run_MetaG_LLRF_2013 (version 2) | ecosystem: Environmental > Aquatic > Freshwater >... | reverse complement strand
GGATTCATTACTGGCAAGAAACGTCGAGAGTTGGCTGAGCGTGAAATATCCACCACACGAATATCAAGAGATGATAATCCGAATAATGGATCTCTACGTGGAAGTAGATCATATAGAGAGAAATATAGAGATAGAGAGAGAGAGAGGATGTTCTTCCGTCTGAAACGAAGGTCAAGTCGTATTCCTTCCTTTGCATCTAACTAGCAAATGTCTCCCAATACTACGCACGCACAGAGATAGAACGCGTATATCCTTCCGCTAATCCTCGTGATGATCAGAGGCTGCTGATGATCAACAGAAGGGAAAACGGTTGCTCTCGGGTAATTGAAAGTGATGAGAGTGTAATGAGGATGAATCTAGAGGAATGATCGAATGCAGATTCGGGAATTAACCGTGTCTCTCTCAAATTGATACAGATTACTCCATCGGCTGCCAACTCTCTCACCAACCTCATCCTTTTCTCATGCATGATCCCCTTCTGTGTAAACCCTTCAAGCAATCTATTCCACGGGAAACATTGAATCATATTTGGAAACTTCAAATAGCAACCACAAAGATAACTTTCTCTCATCGGTATTTGTTTTTCGATAGTTGGATGGATATGGATATACATCGAGAGAGAGAGATATTCCTCATGAAAATTGCAAAACTATTCAAAATGCAAAGAAGGTTGATTTGGAGAAAGCGATATGATGAACGACGACTGTTCAGTATCGGCCGTGCGAACTATACACAGACATACACTCAGAGAGAGGCAGCAGACACGGAAGAGAGAGTGGAAGAGTCAGTTTTATCTCCGACTATTATTAGGCATTATGGACGATATTGCATCGGCATTTGGAGAAAGTTTGTATTATAAAGGTGCGGTAGTGGTGATGGTGGCGGTCGAGTATTATTGCTGCTGCGGTGGTTACCCTAAATGACTATTTTATTCCTCCCTTTATTCACTCATTTTACTGTGTTTCATCATATTTACTCAAAGACGAGGCCATAAGACCCACTTTCCCTTTCTCCCGTCCCATTTTTATTTGACAAGCTCATGACGACGGCACTTACCCAGTGAAGGGAGACTTCATTATGCACGGGGGTTCCGAATAAAACGTCAAAATGACTCGCCTTTTACGGCATATATTTTATGTCACTCGCACTCTAGACGCAGAGAAATCCTGACTGCCTCACCTGGCTGCTATATACGCTGGAGAAAGAGGAGAAGGATCGTGTTCATGCCACACCGACAAGTTTAAAGCACACACACGTTTCTTCCCACACAGACTCATACAAACAACCACCATCAACTTCAGTCAAGCGTATGTATAACCTTCGAACAAAGTTATCAAGTTTAGACTCTCACATCGTACACTTTCGCCTAAGAACACAAAGTGTTAAGGAATATTTGGATTTTCTCCCATTTTTCTATTGTAGACACAAACCAATTCCACCTTTTCGTTCTTCCTCTGAAGAGGTTTTTTACCTTAAAAGTGGAGACTTTGTTCCTTGGCTTTCACTCTCTCCTGCATATTTCTACTTTTGCTCCTTTGTGAAAAAGAATTACGGCTCTTCCATTCTCCCTCAAGATATCCGTGTATTTCGGGTGTGAGAGTCGTGTGCGTGAGTATTGGTCATTAGGAGACCAAATCGCATATCATTGTTCAATCCAAACCTTGCTATATATAGCTAGGCTATAGACGTATATGTATATAAACGTAAATGTTGTTTCAGGTCCAAACAACATTTGCTCCGTCTCCCATTACACTCTCATTTTCCTCCCAGAAATACATTCATTTTTACGAGACACACTGCTGCAACTCACCCTATATGTATACATATACGCCAACATCATTCCTCCACAATACCCTGTAGCAATAATCTCCATCTTCCCTCAGACTTTATATATAAGTATGTACGTGCACCCGAAGCCCGTCACTGCATCCCCCTTTCACATATACTGACAGCAGGAGATGATGTTCAACTTACGACACAACACAGCGCCAACACAGCTACCGATACATATTAAAAGTTAAAAGAGTTGATGATTTGAGTCAGAATTTTCATACGTGCTCTCCTTCAGGGAAAGTTTGAGGGAATGGAAGTCCAATTCGAAGTAATGGGAGCGAACCACGACGAATCATAATCTGTAGCTTTATGTATGCAATTGATGTAGAATGTAGTGAGTTGGCGGTGCACACATACACACACACGTGTTTTGTGCCCCACTAGGACACCAACTTTAGTCATAATCATCTTCTTCATGGACAGGGTTCTTCTCGATGGCTCACCACCAACCGCTCCATTATACATACGCGAAACTTTCACCGAGATAGACCCAAAGATGGATACATAATATAGGGAATGTGAGACCAACTCTCTCTCTCTCTCTGAGCGAAAGTCGAATGGTAAGTGTCCCAGAAGGAGAGAAAGTACTGGAATATATAGAGAAGAACCCTGGTGGTATACTGCACAGCCCAACTACCCCCAAGTGAAAGTGGTTGGAGAGCAAAAGTTTCCCAAATGAATGAGGGACTGTTGCTTGTTAAAAGTTACCATAATTTGTGTATCCGGAAACCAGATGCAACCAAGCATGCCAGTTGTGTCATCCCATCACCACTCTCGGTACTCATCCAGAATCCCAACTACCCACGAAAGTCTCCCATATCTCCCTACCTAAGGTCCCTTGCTTCTTTTCAAACCACATTTTACATTCATATCTTTCCTCTCCACTGTAAACTTTGCTAAATCCTACCCAAATTTTTACTCAGAATGATTACAACCTTCTTTCTCCCCTGTTCCGTTACCTTACCTGCTACTACCTGTATGTATGTATATATATGTGTACACTCTTTTGCGAGCTGTGGGAAAGTGAAAGTTTGCCGGGTGCACTTTCTCTCCCATATCGTCAATACTAGTACATGTACACACACACACACCAGCCAGCATTCAACTCTTATTCCAACCCTTTCATCCACTTCAGCGAGCCCAAAAGTGTAAAAGAAAAATAACTCTCCAAGTAATACAAATAAGACTAGTGTCCTATACGTTCACGTATGAAAGATGAATTTTAAAAATAGACAACTTCTTATAATGCGTATTTTAGCGTGTGAGTGGTTCCATGAAAGTTATTGAGTAGCAGTGAATAAGTAACAAACCAATTGTGAGAGATTGAAAGCCCCCTTACATGCATCTGAACACTTGACTAGACTCTTTCTCGGGCTTTATTATACGCACACCTTCCACCACGCACAACTGGTTGCTCCTGCTGCACGAAAAAGAATGGAGCATATGAAGCAATCCACTTATCAAATAAAGAGAGAAAGTGAGACTCATTGGACCGAGAGATATTTCTTCATCTGTAATTCAGCGCGTGGAATATCTATAGAGAGGCAGTTTCGCTTGGGAACAGACTTATTATATCGTATATGGAAAAAGTCTCACGATGTACAAAACTCAAGTACGAAGCATTCGTTAAGAAAGTAAACCAAACAAAATCGAGAAAAGTTTGCAAAACCTTCTCAAATCTGGTAACAAGTTGTGTGTGCGTCCAACTGTCTTCAATCAAATATTTTGATAATATTTCTCTTTCGTCTTATCCTCATAAAGGAAAAAATCGCATCATCGAGAATGTCTTTCTCCAAGTACTTACAGCTATTGTGTGTGTGTGCTCGCCTTGTTTGTGCATAGGTGTACACTCAAACATTACTCGGAGTTTGTTTGTGGTCCACATGCATAAAAATGTTTTCTTTAAGTAGACAATTCCTTAAAGTTGGACGGGTAGGTTGCGATGTAAAATATGAATCTCATTGTTAAGTTGTTTTCTTCGTAGACAGTGTAGTAAAAAGAATCTTTAAACCTGAGCCCGGTAGAGCGTACTCAGTTTATCAAAGACTATCTTTCTTTATTCCTTTTTATTCGATGCATACAACTTCATTACATCCATGACTACACTCGACTCACTAGAGAGAACTTAGCTCGAGGAGAAAGGCCCAATATAGTCGAATGTCGAAGAAGAAGCTCAAAGAAAGAGTTCGTTTCACTTCCACGTCCTCCGGGTTTCCTTTCTCCCTTTGGTACATACATCTTTACATCATGTTGATCTATTACTCCTAAGATTACTCTCGTACAAGATGAACGAGAGTTTTGTGCCAGTCAATCGTGAAGGACTCAGGCTGACTCAACAATGAGCTTGTCAACGAGCCATTTCTCTCTCATGTGTCCCCATGCATGTTTCGCGTTTAGAAATATATGCGTGGAGTCCTTTCTCTCTTGTTAGGAGACCCTTATCGAGGACAGCCCCTTTCCAGGGAATCGTTGCGTGCATCCGAGAGGTCATAATCGTAACTTATCCGAAGGGAGATAAGACGCTCGTGTGAGGTGGCTCAAAGAGGGCAATTTCCAAGTCGTAAAGTAGCCATTAAGGATCCCATGTGTCCGCTCCAAAGCAAAGAATGTGTTCGTAATGACTCCACTCCTACACTTCCCAACACAAAAATGAACAAAACCAAAACAGACGCTTGGAATTTAAACGAGGTCTTTACACAAAATGCCTCCGGTTCCTTTTTATTCTCTCAAAATTTTAAACACACTTAAAGTAATTTTGCATTCACCATTCCATTATACAACTCACTGGCTTAATCCGCCACCAAGATTAGTAGGCATGAGAGAAGTAGCTTCTTCTTATTCTATCCCGCACGACACACACACGTATGGAACTGACGGGAGATGCCTTTTACTCTGAAGAAGGACATGTTTCCTCCTTCTCTTCATCTCTCAGCACACACACACACACGACCCATTTTCCAGATGAAAGTGACTTTTAAACGGCCAGGGAAAGACAAAAGCACAGTAAATTCGAATCAAATCAACCGACACAAATACGAAGATCTCTTTGAGTTCCTTCCTTATACACGAGTCAGCTTGACCAGTCAGAGAGAGAAGCTCCAAGTAAATCCAGTTTCCAGCTTAAGGCTTGACATCACAAAGAATAAATTCTTGTAGTGCAATCAGCTTCCAGTAACTCTCACAGCATGGGCTTCGTTTAGTGAGAGAGAGAGAGACCAGCAAGAAAAGTACTGTGTGTTTCCAATTATGCAAATTAGCGGGAGTAATTTAGCAACACTTAGCGAGGCATTTTAGCGACCCTTCCCACACTGAGCAGCAATATATAAAGAAGTCTTCTTCTTCTTCTTCTATATTGTATACTTTTCAAAGCACGGAGTGTAGTGGTACTTACGAGAAAAGATTAAGCGTTTCTTACGAGATGACCTACACTAACCTTTCTCTCTCGTCCAAAAAGATTCTTTTTATTCAACAAGAAAGCCAAATCAAGGATGAAACGAAGAAAATTGAAATCTTCGTCATCAACATTGCCTACAGACTGCCTTTGAAAGATGCCTTCTCATCTCTCCACAACTTTTCCTTTCGAGGAAAACTATATCACACACACTGACTTCTTGACCACCTCGACTCCTCACACACAAACTAATCTTCTCAAAGAAACCTACTCTCCTGCTCTTCTGTGTGTCTATTATGTAGTAGTACATATCTCTCTTTCAATTTACTTGTCATTTTTTCCTGAGCTAAGCCATAATTGAGCCAGGTTGATTTATCAAGTGAATTAATTTCTATCCCTTGTGTACTTCTGTCGGAGTTATAATTGAAAACAAAGAATGCTTGGAACGATGTAGTTACAAACGCGTTTGTTCTTTGGCTCTGCTCGCAGTTTTCTTCTTGACTTATGTCTTGACTTGAATGAAATCTCAAAGATTTCTCATCTCAAAGGCATGAGAAGACGTGAGGACTTGAAGTCTAAAAGGACGAGTGTGTGTGTGTGTTCAGGAGAAGACCATCATCATCACTACTGTTGCTACTACTAGTCTTCATGTTAAACTGTCCATACAGTTCAGCTGGACAGACACGAGGGACTTTCTCTCACTACTCCCTTTCCGTTGTTGGACAGAACTGTATGTGCTCAGAATTCAAAGACCAGTCGGTCTCTTTGATTTCTCCTCTTTCTCTCTTTCGTCTCAAATGACCCACACACACACACACTCTCTCTCTCTCCCTCCTAGATTTATTTCAGACATCACACCATTCCTAACCAAACTGTTACTCAATACACAACTTTTTCCGAGTGAAAGTGAGAGTTCTTTTGAAAATACCGAAAAACTCCTCCCTAAATAAACTTTAAACTAGTGTACATTTACAATGTATGTACTGAGGCCTGAGTAGACAAGAAGCAACCTCATACACACAGTTCGTCCCTGCTGTATCGATCCACACGGTGTGTAGCAGAATGAAAGAAAATCCATGTGTATAGTTGCAGGATAAACTAACGTAACCTAATGTTCACTATGTAGAACACTTGAAAGTATACATAATATGTATATATATGCAGTTAGGCCCTCTCTCTCAACACTGTATCCACTTTACACTGCTCAAAAACACACAGTACTCAAATTTATGCAGATATGACTATGGTACAAGTCAATATGGAAAGAACAAAGGAATTTTCATTCGAGATGAATTTCATACTCACTTTTCCTGTGTGAATTGATTTAAAAGTCGGTGCACTTGTGGCAGGTGCAATTAGGTGCATGAATTCCACTTGTAACGACTAACGACCGACTTTAATTCCATAATCCGTGATTTCTAACTCGAGTCACGTTCAAAATCAGAACTCCTTTTTCTCTCTCATCCTTCTCCGCATCTTCCAACAAAGATTCTTCTACAATTCTCATGCACACCACATTACATAACCTGATATTTTTCCCTCAGTCCAAATCCTACCTATTCCTACACACACGAAAGTTATTCCTCTTACTCTCTGTCTCTTCTCTGTCTCTGTGACGTGTGAACTTGCTTGGAATAACTAGGAATTGTAAGACTTCTTTCTATACAAAATTTGTCATGATAATTATTAGGCGGAGAAGAGAAAACTCCCAAGAGGAGACAGCGAGAAATCAAAACTTAAAAAGTATACTTTTTATTTAACATCAATTTGCAACGGATGCGGTGAACAAAAAAGTCCTGATTTATTCCCCAAAGAAGTCTAATCTAATTATCTATTTCGTTAATTAAAAGTTGAAAGGAGTTGAAATGAGAGTTGAGCTTGTTTCTCCACGTCAACTCCAGTCGTAGGAAACTTTTCCTTTGAGGGACATCCACACAAAAAGGACAGAAGAAAAGGTATAATATGTATGGTCGTCGTACGTATGTATTATACGTACACGGGAAAAGTTAGCTCACCCATAAGAACGTATATAGTACGAGTATTATTATCAACGTTGTCTTCCCCAAGGAGTCCAACTCCATCCTTAACCTTAACTTTCTACGACAAGTTCTTTCTCTCGATGCAAACCGTCCACCATATCACCAGCAGTGTATCACAACGGTTTAAAAAAGTCCGTGTCTCGCATTTCAGTCGAGTTGAGTAGTTGTGTGTCTTAGATTCGAAGAAAAAATAAAGAACCTCATAAAGTTGAAATTTAATTTTTTTTAAAGTTGCATCTTGCATATTCATTTTTATTTCCAGAGACTTCTACCAAATAAATGAGGTTGTCATTCTCTACTTCTAAACTCTCTTCGTGTTCTCAAGAGACCCTTCAACAACAAGGAGACTTTCTCAAGACGAATCATCTTTCCTGAGAAGTGTGTGTCCTTCTCTTTCTTCGCAAATTTAGTAACTTCATTTCCAACAAAAGAAACACATACACACACACACACACCGGATAACGAATCATCCCATTTCCTTAACTGACCCGGATGTTGATTTATTTTGTACTCCAACTTTTGTTTTCTGTCACATACTCTCACCAACTAAAAAAGTTGTACATTTCTTGCTTCCTTAATTGGCAAACCTCTTAGCAAGCCAATGATGAAAAGGCAAGAGACTCACACACAACTGGCCTACAGTCAGAGTATGTACAATGCTATGGTGTTTTGTGGCATTCTCTATCTTTATGACTTCTTTCACTCTTAGGAGTCTCCCAAATCCTCTTACTCCAAATTACACTAAAGTCATACCTCATGTAACCTTCAGACAGGTCTAAACTCTAAACAACCATCAGTCTTTACTACATGAGTGACTTGTGTATCTCTTTGGTTGGAATGAAGAAGTTTCGAAAATTATTCTTGTCGGATAGGCATTGTAACCGATGTGCGGTATATATTAGGTAACAGTATCGCTACCAGTTAGGGTAGTACATGATTATTTCTTCAAGTGTCATAGTACATGTATATACTTAAATAGGAAGCAGAAGCTTTGTACATGACAACTTTGCGTGGAATTATTCACTTGGACGTGAATGCTGGGTTGATGAAATATTTGCTACCTCAATGAATACCACACTGCACCGCATTTCCGGTTATAAAGACGTTGCCTGTTAGTTCTGCTCATAAAACGTTCATGAAATAATTCACTGACTAGCGGACGGTTGCGACTATATATACTACTACTGCTTTTACTAACCTGAAACAACTTTCGCTTTCACCGAATTAGCTTTCATTGCATTCACCTCCATTTACCAATCATATGCAGATACTTCTTTCCCAACAACAAACTGTATTTTTCCTCACTTGGCACAAACTTAACTGCTACATATAAACCGTCTGAATACATTTCACCCTGGCTTGTAAAATTACACACAACCGAAGAAGGTTGCCAAAAATCGTCAGTTTCGGATGATGGCCAACAATGGAAAGCCCTTAGCCTCTACCTTTCCTTCAGCACATACGTCTCCACTAGAAGCCATTAAAAGTCCAAGACCATACATCGTCTCTCTCTCTCAACTGTTCGCATAGTTTCCCAGCTCAACCATTTTGGCTACTCTGAAGGGCTTTACAACTTTTATTGTTCACCAAAGGTTTATTCTACTCATACCGCGAGTATACACCGTGTCTTCATTTATTTTCCAAGTCAAAATAGAGTGAGAGACTCGCTCTCAGAAATAAATCACTCTCTTCGATATACAACTCTCTTTCTCTTTTGAGAAAATTCAACTATATATAATGTGGGTCTTGGACTCTCGATTGAATCTCCAAGTCATTACTCCACGGAGAGTGTATAGAGAGACTCCCTCGCTGCTTTACTTCATTGTACGAAAGGTTGGACGTGTACGCCCAAATGTATTCACCCCTTAGTTCTCCGAGTGTCCACGTATATATAAACACAAAACATGTTGGATTCCTGGTATAAACTCTCTCTCTCTCTCCTGACACCTGAATAAATCTCCTCTCAATGTTATGCATGGAGAATATAAAAACTGGCTCTCCCAAGAGAAATACACAGCAGAGCTTGGGTAATATGTTTCACATAGACTTCCTCTTCTCCACTACAAAGCTTCGGGGATTTTTAAGTGAGAGAAAGTTGTGTAAGGTGTAAATGAGTGAATAATCCTAACAATACCATCCGAGACTCTTCCAATTCCCAAAGTTTTCAACACTTAATTGTTATGGCTATGGGTGCAAAAGTTGTGCTTGCCTAATTGCTCCAGATAAAGTTAGAGTTGGTGCAATTAGCACACACTAAATGAGACGAGCTTAAGCAATCCTCTCCTACCATCACCACCAGGAGAACATTATATTATTACATCCATCCACGCTGCCGTTTGAACTGTCAGCTCCACTGCTGCTGCTGCCCTTCCTGTTACTGATCCCACTAGCTTACACATTACACACTAAAACTCAATTCTCAACAAGCATGGACAAACAACAAAGTTTGGAAACTTTCTAAAGCTAGGCATCTGTTTCTCTGTCCAAATTAAGTATCCTCAATCTCTCCACTGATACCACCACCTTCATATATATTCACAGCCCCTAATACACTACCACACGCCACTGTCCCTCGGTATTAACATTCCAGTTGATCTGCTTCCAAGAAATCGGTATTACATTGGAAAAATTCAGAATTGCTCTGACCAGCCCACTCCGTTTTCCAATGAGAAGTGAAAATATGTCTTCCTTTAAATACTTGTAAACAACGTACACATATTGAGTTGGTTGAGGATTAAACCAAACCTTATCTAGTTCTTCTTTCTCTTTCTCTCACTTTCCCTTTGAGCATTGAGAGCTAAGTCGTATTTTCTTACGTTACGTAAGCTATCGTGCATCCTAATCTGATTTTTTTTTATTGGTACAACTCACCAGATTCCTCTCTGAAAACTCTGCAGCAAAGGTGGACACGGCCTTTCCACACTGCATTCATATTTTCTACTAGGATTTAGTTTTTGTCCTCTCCTCTACTCAACTCAGCAAGCTGGATTTAGTACGGCCGGATTTAGCTTGAGGGTAAAATAATTGTATTATGTAAAGCGACACGCACGCTCAAAGTTCAGTATTTGCAGTTATGCAGTATACACAGTATTCTGGAAAACAAATTACGTTATCCAGTCAATCATAAGACTACTGGATGGTGAAAAATACAAATAATCTTCTTTTACTGATATTGCGATTGAAACGTGTGTTGCAGTGGAATAAGTCATTAAATGTACTCGTGCTAATTAATCGTAAACATTATACTACTGTGTTCATTTTGCTGCGTTAATCAGTGAAACAAATTAACTATATAACCAATATGCGTGCAAGTGAAAGCGATCGCTTTATAAATCGCATCGCCACTTGGGTTTCACACAGAAAGACTCTTATGAATGAAGTATTTCTGCAAGTATTATCAAACGGCTAAATCATTTATATCTTTGATCAAACCTCATTCTCTAGTTCTGCATTTGGCTATTGCTTTACCGTGAACACAGAAAAGTACGCGAAAAGAAGTGGTAGTCGCAGTCGGCCAGAGTTAAAAATAAACAACAAGTAGAAAGGAGTCTCCGATTAAGCATGGTAACACCGGATACTTCCTCGGAAAACCAGACTATATACGCTTCATTGGAAAAGAAATGGAAAACCACTTATATGCTCAAGTCACAGAGGAGTTGACTTTGTTCTAAGTAACGGGAACTAGCGAAAGTAGGAAGAATAAATGCGACCAATAAATATTAATCTTTAATCATTTCAAGAGCACTTTTACTTATCGTAAGCACCTTTCTCAATGCCATGAGCCTATTAAGTATTACTCAAGGCAATGCACAACAACAACCAATCTCCTTCCAGAGAGATAACCCTGTGTACTATAAATGAGATTCAACTTTTTCCCATTTTTGCTTTACAGCTTAAACAATATTATCCCCAAACCCGTGCTCCTGAGTTATATTCAAAAGAGTATGTGTGTGTGTGTGTGTGTTTAAGCAGTTAAGCGTACATTTGCAATCAAACAGCTATCCATAGGAGGCCACAAGAACAAAGAGATTCCCAAAAACTGCATTGTTTTGTCGCAGTCCACAGAGTCTCCATCAGTTTCTGTTGCTTTCTCTCAACAAACCACACGGCATGACTTTTTTGTCCACAAGAAAGTTGTTGGCTATATAATAAAGTATGAAGAAAGGTCGGGCCATTCAAAGGCAAATTTGGTTTCAGACATAAGTAGAAAGTGAGTGACTGGGCAAGTTGTTTTTGTGAGGCAAATAATGACCCATTTGGCTTTCTTTCTCGATAACCGATAAAGTAAAGAAAGACGAAAGTTAGAGAGAGAGAGAGAGAGTTAGGTCAGACTCCAATCTATCCAACCTTTCTCCTTTTTACACGTATTACTGCCACTACAACTGCCCCTTAAGTTTTTTGCATGAGAAGTTGAATGGAAAAGAAAGCTGTGCCCACATGTACACTACAGCTACTCACTTCCTTCTATTTATTACACTCCTTTGTGTATGTATCAGCTTTACACAAGTGTGTACATGCAAATACACACACACATATATAATACATACATATGTGTGTGTGTATGGTCTACACTTCATCTCTCCTAAAACATCTGAAGGAACGGAATGGTGGAAAGGAAGCGAAGTGAAACGGAGTAACTTTTAGTAGCCTTGACAGATGAATTATTAATCGGAATGAAATGTTGTACAACTCTGAGTCGGTTGTAGAACACACTCCTCGCCGAATTTCCTCGTAGCCACCACCACCGACACGCTTTCTCCCTTTCTCCTGACTTTTTTCTTCTCACATAATATGTATTCCTCGTACACTTAGCACTACCCAGTCTACAAATAGTCTAGCCTCTGTTGAAACACTTCACGTAAAACTACTAGTGCCACACTTTCTCTCTCCCTTATTTTATCCTTTGTCCAATTATACCATATGCTTCTGTGAGTTGCAAATTAACACGAGTTTTGTCCTGTTTTCCACTTTTTCTCAAATACAAATCATTCTCAATTAGAGAAGCGAAAACTACTCTGAATGCAACTATGTAGAGTGTGTACCATTAGTTTGTGTGGCTGTTCATCTACAGAACCAAGTTGATCTTAAAATTCTTATGAAAAAGTCACATGTGAATATTTATGAATAACTTTAATTTTTCAAAGTACCTATAGATTTATTACATCATGTTTTGTACCATATATATATAACACATCCGTGTTTAAGTAATACGGTTTTTTATTCAGGCTCAATATGCAGTATTCTCACAGTAGCCTACATTTACATTTTTGTTTAAATTTTTGCACTAACAATAAGTTATCTACTGACTTTACTTAACTAAAGCCTTGTTGTCGTCACATCCTCTTCCCAGAGAAAAATATTCCTACTATTCTAAGTAATATCTCCATTTTTCATTGCGATTTCCAATTTTTGTTCTCTCTATAAGCCGGATATCCGGACCACCTAGGGCACAAAATAAAACTCTACCAACTAAATAGCTCTTTGAAAAATTCACTGTTTCCCCGTACATCGGGTGATATGGATGAACATCTTCTGTATTTTCCACAAATGACGACTTACACGAAATATGTGCAGAAAAAAACCATGAAACGACCAGAAGAGTCAAAATTATTAGTAGGTTGGCTGTGGGAAAGTGGGAAAAGTGTGATTGCAGAGGGGAAAAGTAAGACTTGGTGGTACACACCCTCTCGCCTATCATTCAGTCGTTGCATTCAGGTGTCTATTTTATTCCATTACCGAAGCGAATAATCCTATTTGGCAGTTTCTTTTGAGATTCTGTTCTGGAGTGAAGATAAGTGAGAGCAAGCTGAGAGAGTGTGTGTGTGTGTGTGTGTGTGTAGTTAGCAGACTACCTGCACACATTCTAATATTACACTATACTTTCCATTAGTAGTAGAGAAAGGACAGCAGTTTCACTAAGAATCGTATCTGCAAAGGGCAGATGATGATGTGCTACTCGAGTAACGCGAAATGTCAAGCAGAATAAGACTCTCTGGTACTTTCTTTTGTTAAATGTCCTAGACGATTGGGGAAGAAGGGCCAAAAATTTTCACTCATTGAATCAAACACTTATTCTTCGACGTTAGAAACGCTCATTGTAATATAATGGGTGAAAGTAGAGGGGAGCACGGAGGTCACGACTGGTCTCATGGTTTGGGTCACAGAGTATGAGACGACAGGAGGAGAAATCGCTTGCAGCAACGACGACGACTGAAAGAGACAGAGGAAGCGATGGAGTGGAATTGATGATGATGTTGGACGATCTGACATAAATCGGCAGCACTTAGCACACATCCATTCATCGGAGATTCGTGTGAATTGAATGAACGGGTGAAAGGAAGAAGAAGAAGAAGAAGGAGACACGACAATAAAAGAAGACAGTGTGGAGATGCCTGATAAATGGGAGAAATACCATCCTAGATTGATTTCACTTTTGTTGTTATGAACAAATTTCTTGCATTCTTTGCGCATTTGTTTTATTCCTAAATATTTATTCGGCTGTATAAAGACTATTGCTCTCAATGCCTCATTGTGGCTGGAGAAAGCAAAGATATACGCGTATAGTCTGATCGTTTCTCATCAAACAAGGAACTAGGAACAAATACACAACCAAATATCACGACGACGACAAGAGCAGAAGTGATAATGGTACGCGTGCATAGCAGTCACAGTTTTGTTCTTGTCGTTACAAAGAATGGGAGTTGAAAGGAAGTTAGAGGGATTTGTGTTGTGTTGGGTCCACATTAAAATATATTGGCACCCGGAGTCTATTTTTTCATTCCCTCAGCACGACTCCACCAGCCTATCACATTTATTCAACTCTACTTACATTCAGTGGGGTGCACATTCCTCCAAATAAATCTTACATCTAATCTCCTTTACATGAAACAGGTTTTTCTTGTATATATATATATATGTCTACATGCATGAGCCCCACCGACAGATTTTGTCCCGAAATGTCCCTCTTTTGTCCTTCTACCTCCGCTTTCTCTAATGCTCCATCCATTCATTCCTCCTCCTCCCTTCCTCTTGTCATTTGAATATCATATCATTACACTTCTCGCTTCTTTGTCTTCCTTGACAAGGTGCGTATACTTCTCTTACACTAGTTCAACAAGGCACAATTCATCATAACTAGACAGAGGGGTATGATATGCTCCTATCACATCAAATGAATTAAATGACTAATTCAACGAATGCAAACTTATTGGGATCAGTGACTACACACTGTTCCTACTTCGTATCATGATGTCTAGTGCTCCATTTGTATTTACATTCACAGAATTATTCAAGGGAAATCGCACATCACGTCCCACATTCGTATATATAATTCACACGAATTCAAAGACATGGGGCAAAAATACAAAGGTGAGTGAGAGATAGAACTCACCCATGAATATTAAAAACATGAAGAGTTACAAGAGTTACAAAGTAACAACATCCTTGTAGATATATATATATATCTAGCACTGTACACGACTCCTGTGCAGTCAACATCAAGTGAACAAGTGGAAGAAATTCTCGAGAACACAACCGTAACTCGTATTGTGTACACTACACAAAATGTTTCTAGACACCAAATACCCTTCACATAATAATATACTGCCTCAATTCTGAACCAGCTTTTGGTGGTATACTGTGTGCTAACTTTTATCATCACACTCTTCTTCCATGTGACTTATCCCAAGAGCATTCGTCACCTGAGAAATGCCATTTGACACGAATATATTTGAGCACTTTTTCCTACACAAATGTTTCTCCCGTCGTTATGTATAAACTTTCATGACAGATTCAAATCTGTATCTTAGCTGCATATCATCATTTTACTAATAAATGTAGAAAATACATGACCTGGTGGTCTTAGTTTAAATAAGCTGCAGCTTTGATGATTAATTATTATTGTGTATCAAGTTCAGTTTGCGTTTTTTTTCAAGTTCAGTTTTTGTGATGTACGGATTGTAAAAAGTATTTTTGGGGTAGGAAAGATTTAGAAAACACCGCAGACTCAAGATTTATGTACTTATGAAATTGTGTAAATAAAAATGAATCATCTTTGAGAGCTACTTATTTGGAAGTTTAATCAAACTGTATTCATAAATTAAATAGTTCCTAGTATATACGTTGAATTTGTGGATAATATAGTCGTTGTCGTCATTGTATTTGGAATATAGACCATTTAAACCGACTCGAAAAGTTCAAACTTTCTACTACACACAGAGTCATGGTTTTATTAGACATAGTCATGCATTGGAAAGATCAAACACGGGATTATTGCGTATTTTGGAGAAAATGGAAAGTCTTCATGAGAGAGTTTCTCGTGCTGCTGTTGTGCTGGCTAATTTATACAAAATTAGTGGAGTAAGAGGTTGTGTTGTGTAGGATTCGGAGAGGAAGGCCTGGCAGTGGCAGTGTCAGTTTGCAAAGAAGAAGGAGAAAGTTAAGGAAGGACTCTCAGAGTTTCATTAAAGAGCAACAAGCTCTGTACTCTCCCTCAGGGAACATAATATTAATCACTTTTATCTCGACTTGTATTTACACAAATGTTGCAATGCAAACAGAATCTTCTTCCTCCTCCTACCAACATTATTACCATTCAACTTATTAAATTAATAATAACTGTTGTCTAACTAACTGCGAATGTCCGATACACTACAAAGACTGAGACATCCAAATCTGTCTAAACTTTGACTTATTCTTTCTCTTCTGCGCTTATTAACACCATGAGCTTCCAAACCAGTTGGTGCTTTCTCCCCATATACGTATGTATTTGATAAATATACCATACTACAAATATTTATATATACACTCCCCGAACTTTGAGTTTTTTATCTCCCCAACAAAGGAAGTATTTAAGAAAGCTTCAGTTCAACTCTTCAACATTATACTTCGGAGAAGAGAGGCTTACAACTAATCCAAGAACCAAAGTTTAATCCTTAGTAGTACACAATAACAAAAGAAGGATAAACATAATGGTGATGATTCCCTAGTCCCATGTATATATAGCCAGTAAAATAATGGGTGCTTATATGTATTCTCCTACTGCTCTCACACTGAAGGACTGTATAAATCTTGATAATTTTGCTCAAGAGAAAGTCTCAAATAATAATGATAGCAAGACAACTGCAGCAGAAGTAGGCGCAAAGCGTTCTTTCCTGAGGTAATCATATAGCTTCTTGTCTCACGGCGTATATGGACTCACCCCAAGAGATTAGAACAATCTAAATCTAATAGTCTTTGTAGTTAGTTAGGCGACGAGGGCTTTAGTCTGTTTGTTTAAGAAGAATGAGTCTAGAATAATAATCATATCGAAATAAGAAAGTCTTAAGTCCTTCTAATTATGCACGGTAGCAAAAGTTTCTCTTCCTTCTCCTTGACGGTCGCAAATCCCACTGTGCACTCCCTCTAAATATGCCAAACCTCTCTCAAGAATCAACCAACACTGCCGATGTTGCATAATACACGCGAAGAAATGTTAATTTGTTCTTCCTGCCCTTTTACCTCAGAAAAGAAAGCATACACAGCAAATAATACAACGACATCCAACTATAACTTTGTCTGAGACCGATGCAAGTAATCGCTATTTATAATCACTACTCCAACTTTCCCTGAATACAACTAAGGAAGCGATGATGATGATGATAGAAGGAGACTATGCATAAACCTGTCCTGGTGACAAAATGAGGCACGATATAAAAGCTGGCTACTCAGGATTCATGACTAGAAGACGAATGTGTGTGTATTTTGCTTGGCTTCTTTATGTTGACTTCTGTGTCGACAAGTATAACCCGACATAGCACGTAAACTAAAAGACTCTTCAATTTATTCTTTTCTTTTCTCTTGTATTGTTTGTAGCTTCTACACAATTACCTTTACGATTTGAGTAACTTCCCCAATGAATCCCCGTTGTTAAATGTTACACGTAATACAGATTGTCCCCTTATAATTCATCATAATATGCGCGCATACACGGAGTAGGTACTTGAAATGTATTCTCACCGATACCTTTGATCGTGTTATTTTACAAGAGACTATTACATTGTAACACAGTATTTGTAACATAAACAGCAGAGATTACAAGCTGCGCCATACTTTCAATAATTGCTTTCTCTCTGTTTGTTCACAAGGAATCAAATTATAGAGAAAGCATTTTCATAATTCTGTAAAGTAGTGAAGGTGTAAGTAAGCGTAAAAGAAAAGACGACACCACCCACATTCACGCAATATTCTATTTGAGGTATTCGAGTGAAAGTGTCTTAAAACAACACCTCAAGTTTTTCCTTGAATGCTCATTCGATCGGCTAACTTTCAACTGTACGCACAACACAACACCTTCATATTATGCGACTTTGCCTGTGTAATATCTGCACAGCAATTTATTACATTGCCCGAGTTACCGAAGCACACATCGATATAATATAATATATATATAATATATATATATATATATACCCCTTAGAGTGTGTATTTGCTTTGTTAAGTAACAACATTACCACAGGGAATTAGGAGACGAGCTGCTTACCTTTTTTTACATCGATCCAATATCCAGGACAAATACCACCACCACTAGTCTTCCATCAAAAAGGTCCTCTTTAATTCCCCAGGGAAGCCTTAGAGAAGAACACTCCAAGCTTCTTGAGCTGGTCTTCCTTCTCTGTATATAGAGTGTAGATTCCTCAATCACCCAAGTGTGTCTCAACAATAACCAAAGTTCATGAGCGTATTAGGATTACAAAATCTTCTTTGCTCACTTACTACTCATTATACACTCCACGCTATCCACACTAATTGCGAGTTATATTAGTATTAGAAAGTTTCCTGCAGTGTTTACCAATAATTGTCTATAGGAGGGTAATATGAGACGAAAAATTAAACTGTACCTATATACACTGTATGTGTGCACCGGTCATGAGAATTTCTTTACACGGATGTCACGAGAAATAATAAGCTGGCAGTCTAAGGATTCTTAGCTGAAATGTTTTCCGGTCTTGTGTATGTATGGGGGAGGTCAAGGGGCGTAATAAGAGGAGATATATTTGTCCCTTTCTTAACTGACACTAATGGCCCTACGAATTGCCCACTGAAAGGGACACAAGCACTCGGTCAAATTTATCCTTCCTTTAACAGTTTCTCCGCTGTCTACAAGTAAAGACGAACTTGTGTGAATACGGAAAGCCACACCCACTGACGCCAGACTGGATTCCGTTTTTCATGTATGTGATTTGAAAAGAGAATGATTTATGTAGCGAGAGGAATGAGAAAGCGAGAGTCGAAGAAGTCTGTTCGGTGTCCCAAACCACACTGACTTTCGTTCCACACTCAACCCTCCTCTTTTACTGGAGAAAGCATCCGTGGATTTATCATTCTTCACACACTCTCACCTTCTTATGCACGCGACAAGCAATCAACACACATACAAGCCTTGTGGCAACTAAAACCACTATTCAAAAACTCAAGCGTCTGTATCATCCCTAGATAATCATTTCTACACAGATTTCATCTAAACTACTGATACAATTGACATCCTATACCTTTCCTAACAGCTCAGCAGTGTAAGCTCTTCAAGTGTCACAAGCACGTTGCTTCCTTTGGCCTTTCAATTACTGAGATTGACACCTTCTGAACTCAAGAAGTGTCTCTAGAACTAACCTTTTTCAGATCGCATCACTTATTATTTTTCATGTGATCTTTGATACTTTTTAGTAGGCACGGTCTCAATTAAGTCCCTCTGCAGTATAGTTATCGTTGAATACGGAATCCACTGTGGAGAGTAAACAAATATTGTAAACTGAGCATAAAATATCCTAGTTCACATGCAACGTGAGGTTAACGTGAGGGTTTTTGACAAGTTTTTTTTACTTTCAGCTTTCAGGTCACCACAACGGCCGGTCGCAGGTCAGTTTTAATGACGTTCATATGAACCGAACACAGTTGGGGTTCCGCAAACTTAATATTCTCTCGTATCTCTAGGGTCAGCTTTCCTCGAATAATGAGAAACGGGATACCTGTATACCTTGAAGATTGTACACCTATGGATCTTTTACATAAGCATTTCAATGCAAGATCAGAGATTGGCGTTTGGATGCTTAAATGCTTTCATGTACCAGCTGATTGTTTGTGTAATGACGGATGAAACATTTCAAATCTTAAAAAGGTTGAACGGTTAGACAAAACTCTTCATAATCACTTCAAGCAGTTCAAGCTTACTATACATATTTCCTAAATGTTTTAAGAATTACAAATTCAGATAATGAAGATAGATTTTTATGTCCAGAATGCTCTCACTATTTAACAATCAGTTATTCACGTGCTTTGTATATATAACATTCCTTCGAATCTTTATTATATCACAAATAGGCAAGTTGCGGCTTCTTGCTATCGCTATTTTATAATTACTGTGCATTACAGATTCGGAAGTTGCTTTCAACGAAACTGTCTATAGAATAGAATATTACTTATGCTTCCAAAAATGCATTGTATGGAAGCCAAGCAAGATTCATTGTAGTCAACATTCCAACAAAGTTAGCTTGCGAGGAAATTTACCCAGTGAAAGCCTCTACCAGCTCCCCAGTGAAATAAACTTTCCCAGTTGAATCCAAAAGAGTGAGCATTGCTTCCGAGAGTGAAAGTTCGCCTTGAAAACCCTGCTAGCTCTACATAATATGCAGTGCATCAGTTTACTGTGAGCTCCTCACGTAACAAAGGTTTCTTGTAGCTTTGAAGCAAAACTGGTTCCTCCATCATCATGTTTTCAATCCGAGAGATGGAATGAAGGTTTCACAAGTGTGAATCGAGAGTTCAAGTACTATCCTTTAGAAATACAACTGTAGAGGTCCTTGAAATACTGATAGAATAGAATACATACTTGTAGTATTAGCAAGTACACAATATTACAAATGTTACAGAATTTTTTCTCTGCACATAGATTTTATTTTTTATTCATTTCGCAACTTCAAATTACATAAAAACACTAATCTCAATTTCATCTCCATTCAATACATGGCAGCTTTCACCATTCTAACCATAGTTCACCATTTTAAGTGCAGCTGAAATAGCAAAATATATAAGATACCAAACCAAGTAATATGCGTAGGGTGCCACGAATCTTACTTTGCTACTTTGTTGTATGAATCATAAGCCCCTCCTGTCAAAGATGATTTCATCACGCGTATTATTGTAAGCTGACAAGTAAAGGTGACAATATTTGTAAACGACTAAACGAGATTGCATTTTATATAGCTGTTTGTGAATTCTAATCTGTGAGTAAATCTTGGGGCAAAAGATTCTAGACCCCTACATATTGATTGATTGTAAGCATATCACAGAGAAAAGAGGATAAGGAGGGAGTATACGTTTACGAGGAACGATATGCTTGCTTGCTTGCTTGTATCTTATAAAATGTAGATGCAGGAGACGAACTGTGCAAATATTTATGAGATAGCTTTTGTGTTGCATATGAGGATGCTATGGTTCATTTTCACTCTCTACAAAATATTGTAACCTAATGCCTCAAACCTTATTCGCTCTCTCCGAGCTCAAAATTGAGCAACGGATTCGTGGAAACTAATTAGAAAAGAGATCAAAAGAATAAGGACGCCATGAACTCTTTTTAATGATCAATTTGTATGTATTATCGCAACGGAAAATCATGTAGTAGGTATCATACAATCTTGTCAATAACATTCACGGAGCAATCAAACAGTTTCTCTCAGGTTTTATCCGTATTCTCTCTCTTCTCGGAGAAGATTTGTAGTGAACGGATTGATCTTCACTCACATGTCTCCTTATTATTACAGAGTAGAGTTGTATTATTATTTCGAATTCGTTAGTCTAAAGTGTATCATAATCACGATCCTTTCCTGAATAGAAATGAGAGCTTGAAGCTTGAACTATCTTGTGGTAGCGAAACATCGTTCCATGTGTACTTATAAATCTTCTGCTACGGTTTAAAAGCAGTGTGAGACGTCTCTTGAGGGATTGTTGACTTCTCGGAGGAATGAATTGTTAGCTCAGTTCAAGCTGAAGTTAATGAATTCGGAGTGAAATTTGCGTCGTCTACAGCCCTGAGTAAGCAAAGGGAGCGAGATAAGAAGAGCTTCCGAGCTTCCTACACACACATCCTCACATCATCATATTCCAAGAATAATTTTTTCACGAGGTTATCTCTCCCATCCACCTCAACGCACTTCATAACTATATACTACTTTCCGTCTGTTGGTTCACCGTTCCCTATATAAGACTATGTATATAGAGATGCATTATTCGTCTTGTAACAAAAGGTCACAAGTATCCGCACGAGGTAGGTCCGTGGGTGAGCGAAAGTCTCATCATCGTCTGTGGTGGCCATCGGTTCACTGGTCACCCACAACAAGATCAACTATTGTCACTCTTCATTTCATTAGTTGTCCTAGCCTACCTGCATGCATACATACATACAGACACTCACCTTCAATATCTTTCCCCTTTGTCTTCATCTTTGTAGTCGGCGAATAAGATACTCCCGAGAAATGTAATATAGAAGAAAGACTCAGAAGAAAAATTCATTTGACTGGAAATGTACTCGCCCACACTGCCAACAAGACAATGGATACTAATACCTATATAAACTTTACAAAGACAGGAGAGCTAGTCTAATACGAACTTCGGAAGAAGGAAGATTTTGGAACTCAATTCGACAATGTGTACATGTACATTAAAGATTATCTTAAGTGCATGCATGGCCTGCCTCATCTCTCTCTCCATTGCAATTGATTACACGAGAGAAAACGGAGTTCTAGTAATTAAATAGTTTATCTGGTTCAGTGGATTTTGTTTAGGTTGTAGTTAATCTCCTTCCAGAAATAATAAATCACAGGCACAGAACGAAAACATCTCCAAGAAGTTATCTCCACTCCAACCATGTTTATTCAAATTACATCGCTCTCTCCATCCTTCTTCTTTCTCTCTCCATCCCATTCATTAGGCTTTTGTCTTCCCAACTCAAACTAATCCCAAAAGCATAGCTTCAATGAATCCCATCTTGTTTCGTGTCATTCATGTCCACTCATTTTACTACAAAGGAGTACAAAAAATTAAGCTTCCATATCCTCCTCGTCACTTCCTACACTGCTCCAATCTTCACTCTCCACACTTTCTTTCCTATCACTGCTGTGCCCTCAGAATAAAATATTTTCCAAAACAAAAATCTGTTTTACTTACAACATAGTTGTACCATCTCTCTCTGCAAAGTCTCTCTACGATGTCTCCTATTTATTATTAGAAGTGGCTGAAGGTGGAATACATAAAAGGTTGAATATATAGGGATCATACAAGGAAGATGGGACCTATATGGACGATTCAATTTATGACTCGGTTGGCTCGTGCTTCACAATTCTTCTTCCGTTGCTTACACCTTCATCTTAATAGTTAGGCGGATGAGACAACCACGACACACACACACACGCGTCCTTTATCTGTTTTGTGTATAGCAGCCATAAAGAATCAAAAGCACGATCAAGTATATATTATATGAAGCAGAGCTGTGGCGTAATAATAAATGTGCAAGAAAATTGTACACTATTACGTGTTACAAGGGTACAAGTTGTTTTCTCTTTTCTTTTTTGCATGGCAGAGTAGGATTGGGAATTTGACAGTGTCATGGATGGCTGAGGTGATCCCTTGCCTCCTCCTGTCTCGAGGAATTTCCGATCTCTTCCTTCACCACCGCCTTCTCAATTGTAAGTGTAGACACTGTGAGAACGTATATCTTCCGTCTAAAGGTGTGTGTGTGTGAGAGAGTGCGAGCAAATTTCCTTTGGTGAAAAATGGGTCATAAGTCCGGTGAGGGCAATCATATCGATGGACGAAATGCACGAGGAGCGTATATATACGGTTGCCCACACTCATCATAAATCATCTCTCTCTTTCCGGCATTCTTTTTCCACACGAAGCACAATAGAGAAAGAAGACCCTAGCAAAACCCAACTTGAGATACGGATGAGAAAATGGTTTGTCAAAATCTCAATCCCCTTTTGACATGGTAACCAAAAAATTGAGGAATTACTTGAGAACTGGAAGCTCCAAGCAGCCCACAAAAAATCAAATCACAAAGCAGCCAAGCCCTCTCTCTCCATCGAACTGCTCTCTCACTCTCTCTCTCTCTCTCTCTCTCTCTCTCTCTCTCTCTCAGAATGAGATAAGCCTGTGAGCAAAACGAGACTTATCTTGACCCCCAAGAAGCTTCTTCTCTCATCCTTTCCTTACAAAACCTTCGTGAAATAAGATTCCTGCTGCTCTTGGCACACACAACCATGCGTCAATGTATAGCATGCAGTCGGCTTTTGATAACAACCGCCGCATAGTCGCTCCATAATTATTCACACTGTGAGAAATGAAGGAAAACACAAGTTTCCCTTCTTCGCACCGATCCAAACAAGAAAAAAATGGTGGAGAAAGCGTATATACATGTCCGAGTTGTTCTTTGGGGAGTGGAAGGAAAGCAAATGAAGTGGAATGAAGGGAGATTGCACAACACAAGTGTCAAGACAATAGTTGATGAAGAGGTAGCCAGGGAGAAGCGAGTCATTAGTCAGTGTCCAAGCGATTAGGAATCAAATAAAGCATCGATCCAACTAATCACACAATTCCATCTCATTCACCTGTCCTTCTTCATATCATACCTTTCACCCTTTTCATCGTCTTTCCTCCAAACAATCAAACTGATACAATGGCTTCTTCCTTGGTTCCTGCAGAACAAGATAATTAGTAAATGGATACACAACATCATAACTTCATCGTAAGTCATTTGTTTGTTTTCTTTAACAAGTTGGCTTTCTCGTGACTTCTACATCTTCGTGTCTTTTGTTGCATATATGCCATTTGTCAATGAGGGAGTTTGTTGATCAAACAAACTATACTACATACTACATAGTCATACCTTCTCTCACAACAAAAACATACAGTAGAGAGATTGCATCCCAACAATCGCGTTCATCCCCATATCGCAGGCAAATAGCACGACAATCAAGAATGAGATGATGAGTGACATTTATTTAGAGACATGAGGGAAAACCAAGTCATCAAAATTGAGTGGCTTTTGCTTCTGTTACAAAGAAGCCTTGATGTACTTTTTATGTCCCTCATATAAATATCTTCCCCATTATCCTTTTCCACGGAATGAGTTTCATATGATGAAGGCAGTTGGGGATTGTTTGTCGCAATTGACAAAACATATTGAAATATCGGAGAGGAGGTGGTGTCACCACGGGTATGATTTCAGGTGTTATTCCTTATGAAAAGTGACCCTCGATGACAACCAAAGTGTATAGAGCCAACTCACACAACCAAACCTATGACATTTCACTATTTATGTTTATAATTCAGGTGGGGACAAAGCCATACATGCCAACATAGAATGAAATTGAAATAACACACGTACTCACACACGGAACATCAACTTACATTCGGAACATTGTTGGGGAGACTGATGCTTACATATTATATATATATATATATATATATATATATGTAAGCATCAGTCTCCCCAACAATCTACATTTCCATTAGTCTTCCAAATCTACTAAGATTCACTCGACAGTTGTGAGTTATCGAGAGTCTTTTGTGTGCGTCCGCTTTCTCCTTCCTTTCACCTTCTCAACATCCTTTCCCTACTTCTGCTGCTAATAAATATAAATCCCTAGAATCGTACTCTTTGCTTTCCTCTCTCTATTTACACACAAATAGTCCGCTTTCATTACACTGCAATCACTTTACGTAACTTTTCTACACAGAAAACTTGTTATTATGTAGTCCTTCGGAATCAATACTATCAACAACAACATACCCTATGCATAAAAACACTTCTGGATTCTGGAAGTATTCCAGTAGAACGTCTAGTGTCACTAGTCAACGCGATGGAACTCGCCAGCCAACCTCCTCCTCATGGTTATTAGTAAATAAGTGGACAAATAGATAAGCAATGGAATATGTATATTATATTTCCAATCTAGTATCTTGGTAAGATACTTGGAAACCACAGAGTTATTTCTTGATAAAGAGTCCTCGAAGAAATAGTCCGGCGATACTTACTTGTAGTTGTCGTACCTTGGCAAGAAGGGAAGTGTTAGACGAGAGCTGTGGATTCCAGAAGTTTGTCCTTGTTTGGGGAAGGTGGAATGGAAGTAAAACCAAAACAAATCCTAAAGTTGTGAGAGAGTGAGAGAGGGTCGCAAGAGAGAGAGAGAGACAGGGAATTCGGGTTAGAATACGAAGAAAGAACCCACTTTCTCCGATGTCGAAGCCGAAGTATCCCACCCGTTTGTGTTATAATACTCAATATCAAGTTGTGGGACCCTCTCAGTCTCCTCCGGGTAGCCAGCAGTCAGTCATCACACAAGAGAGAGTTCGGTTGTTCCACCGCCGCCTCATCTTCTTCTTCACCATCATCTTCTTCTTCTTCTTATTCCACTAAGTCTGAGTTATATATTCTTTACTTCTTCCTTTTGGCAAGCTGGGACAAGTGTCTGTCTCTCGTAAAAGTTGACGAGTGAAAGAGTGAGTGAAATGGTTGAATGAGTCAACCCATCGTAAAAAAGTTCATTCGCACTTTCAATACCAACCAACTCAATTTAACTTTCCACTCACCACATTAAATTACACTGAGACTTCCCATTAAACTACGATTCAAACGACTTTTCAAACACACTTACCGAGTGTCGCCACACACAACCAGATCAATTTTACCAGTCAACTTGTTTTTATTATACTCAGAAACTTATAATACCAACGTCAAGCCTGACTTGTTCCTCTTTCACCTCAGATTTTACAATACCAACCAACAACGCAACTCTATATTATTATTATGCCTGGTGCTCATGAACTACTACTCCTGTTTAATTTAAAAGTGGTTTTGTTGCTGCTGTGAATACTGCAAGTTCATACAAGAGTTACACAAATAAAACTAATTCAAATGTGAGTATATAAACCACCACAACTCTTACTGAAGGTGGTAATAAATATTTGACAAAGAACAGAATCAGAATGAAGGGTTCTTCTACATGAAAGACATGCATATATGCATATAGGTTCTCTGCCAACCTGACTGACTGCTATTAACTTCAATTGCTGTACACATTTTTTGAGTGTCTCATATGAACTCATAAGAACTAGATTAATATTAAGCTCCTGTGTGCTTGAGAGAAGTTAAGGATATCTCGAGTTGTCGTACACTTATTTGATTAGGTTGAGACAGTGACTGGAGATACCGGAGAATTATATATAGTTGAGTTTCTACGTACGCCCCAGTTCTGTACGATAGGTCGCATATATGCGAGTTGGTCGAGTGTGTCATTATTGTATCCATCCATTCCTTGTTACTCTCAAGAGTTATTAATTGGACGGACTCAAGTGTGTGTCAAGTTAGTGTCGTTTGTCGATTGTCGATCAATCTCTCATCTCTTTTCGTGACCTCCACTTCTTATCAAAGTTATCATCTGTTTCCTGCCACCAGCGGCAGTCTATAACATTCAACACTTAATAAGCCCATCATAGCAACCTTTCATCTTTCCCTGAAGAGACGTGTCTACATTAGAGTTTCATCGTTGTGTTTTAATGTGTGTCTAACTGAAATTGTTATTTTCATTCATTGGAAATTCCACGCAGCAATCATATTATTGTTGTATGGAACTTCAACTATAAGAGTCCAAAACTGACCGGGTTGCTTTTCTTCGAGATACATCAAGCAATAGTTTCCCATTCTCAAGACTTTCTCTTCTTCTTCTTCTCCTTCTATTCAATCCACAACTCATTCATTAGACTTTTTCATTTTACTCTTTGTGAAGAGGGAAAGAAAGAAAAAGGAAAACCCTCAGTGAGGTAAGTAACACAATATTCTTTTATACTATAAGTGCATATATACCTCGGATGCAGGGAAAGTTGAGACAAATTGTGTTAGAGGAGAGTAAGCAATGAAAGAGTTTTATTCTTTCTGTCTATCTATTTGGACTATTGACACACATTCAACTGCATTACTAAATAAGTCGGAGACAAAGCGAAAGTTTGGAGAAAGTGGATGAGACACGGCATGAGGGATTACTTCATCGACATCCACTTCTGCCATGTGTGTCACACAATCCTCAGGACCATTAGGAAGATTCATTTACCTCGTCAAATGCGTTCCTTCCTTCTCCCTACTTCATTCTAATCCTAACAAATCCATTAATTATCAAGTGACTCATGTGTGTTTGTGGGTCCTTACCAAGTACTTTCCTTCATGGCGTGTCTCCTAATGTCAGTCTCGTTGTCAGTCTCAAATCACACACACACGCGCTCCCCAAAGCATTACAAAGTTATTCTTTATCATACTAATCTCTTTACAGGATTAAACATTTCCAAAGTCAAAGTACTACATAACTAGTGCAAATAAAGCAGAATACTTGCACACACTATGAGACTAGCTATATGTGTGCTTTACGAAAGCCTTTGAATTCCGAAAGAAATGACTCCCCACATGTATGTATATATCTGTTCTCCTATTCATTAGTACTCTTAAAAGTCGTTAAGGTCCTCAAATTAATTAAAGAGAACGAAGCACGTAAAAAATCTCATTAGGGAGTATTATGCACTTGTGCCAGTGTGTGTAGATGTTTGGCAATTGTTGCGAAGGGCTTGTAAATAATAATCCTACTTGTAGAAGAAGAAGGTTATGTGTATATGCTACACTGCTGGTTGAGTACCATCTGGTCACAAAGTTCACAAATTATTTCGTTATTGTATGAGGAAAGTAAGTATAGGTTTGTGAATAAGAAAAGAGAGTCCACACAAAAGAAGGTGGACAAAGTCTAAAGAAGCAAAGTGGGTTTACAGACAGAAGAAGCACACACAACATGCAAGGAAACACAATGACGTGAAAGAAAGTTGTATATTGGAAATGAAGCATTGTTTCTATTCAGGACTTTCTATGTGTGTACCATACTGCTCACTCACTCTGTACGTGTATATACATATATTTATACTGCTCAGTAATTTCTAAGGCGCTTCTTCTTCCACTCCATTCATGTAATAATAATAATAATAGTAATAATAATATACTTTCTGACTCTCCACCAACTTTGTACGATTCACATTGTTGCTTGTATACTGAAGAATAGGAAACAAAAAGCCTTTTGTCCCCACTCAAATTATTTCTTGCCCAAAGAGAAACAAAATTGACCTCGTGTGTTTTTGCTTAGTCTTTGAGCTACACACACACATATTTATGTTATATATCCGTTCAAACACATACACACACATTGTTCTCAACGAATATAATAGTTTTGTTCTCCTCAAGTCTTTCCAAAGTTTCACAAATTCACAAAAACACTTCTCTGCCCAAATAACAACTCTTCTTTAGAATCTCTTGAAAAGAGCTTTATGATAACTACTCTCGTGATTCCAAGCAGGTGTGTGTATGTGTGTGTGTGTGTGTGTTTCACGGGAGCTTACAATGTTCTGTCTCAATGCTATGTAACTACAAATGCTACCGAAAACATTACTTTTTTCTTTATAATCCTATAAGTTAACAGGGTTTAAATGAATTTTACAAGAGTATTAAGTTATTAAAGGATTTAGATATTGTGCACCGGCCAAGGAGGAGGATGATAGTGTATGTTTTCGTTTCATTTAGAAAGGAAACAACACAAGATTATCTTTAGATTGAGTTGGGTCAAATGTTTTTTCCACTAAACAATGCCCCTAGAACGAATTCCCAAGCGACATGTGTTTGAATAAACTTGTTCACTCAGCCACCACACACACACATTGAATGAGTTAGAACACCAAAAAACCAATCATCGGACAATACTGCTTCCTTCTCCGAACCTTTTTCTTGGATTCCTCTTTCCTCGTGTGCAAAAAAGACGCACAATAGACAGAAAAAGGAGAAAAGTTTGCAAGACAGACGAACCCGAAGGGCCGGTCCGTTAGTTTCTTTTCTACGGGTTACACAAAATGTCTGTCTGTGTAGTAGTAGTTGTATCGCTTAAAACTCACATATATACCGTTATATGCTGCACTTTCTCTTATGTATAAGTCCTTTAAGGTCTATCATCCATCTAGCACCCTTACACACAATTTCTCTCTCCGGTGAACTTTTTAACGAAAAAAAAAACAACAAAAAAAGAAATCGAATCCACGTGTAGCTTGTATTTATGTAGTCGTGTACACACAAAGAACTTTCACTCCCTCTGTGGATCCTCCATTCACTAAAAGGGATCTCATCCGCAGCCTTACGCAACACTTTTACTTTTAACCAAAACATTTGGTCTTCTTTTTCTCCCCGTCCTTATTGTTACCAAGTATAGAGAAAGTTGACAGACAAAGTTTTGGAATAAAGTAACAACGAAGAATCAATTTACATCTGTGAAATAGAAATCGAATGAAGTGGAGTGGATGGGCACTTTATTCACATTTTGTCCTTTCTTCCCGTTGGACTGTGTATGATGTCCACCATATTGCCTGCATTTATCTTTCACATTAGTAATGCATTCGGTACCAAAAGCAAACATATGAAAAAATGCATTTTTGAAACATTAAAAAGAAATAAGTCTCTGTCATTGACACACACTCTCCAGTGGGCTCACAGGTTAAAATTCAATTCTTTTAGAGATAACTTGCAATCACACGCTGAGAAAAATGGAAAAATATTCATGCCAAAGCATGTCTGATTTCTGTAGCAGGTACAAAAAGTCTGAACTTCAAGCAGGTGCCCTCAATAGAATTGTATATAAGGAATTGAAAACCTGAGATCAACTAGAATCAAGATATATGTCCACTTTTTGTTCTTTCTCTTTCTACAAGGGATCAAATCCTTCTTTTCCTCGTAATCTTTTTCAACATTCCTTCTGTTTGTTTAAATAGTTGTAAGAGCTTTTGTGTGTCTGTGTGTTGTTTTATTTTTTATATGAACTAAAAAAGATCAAATCTATTTATTTTTCCATTGTTTTTCCTTTTGTCGGTGGCTCATTTTCCCTTTAGCAAATGACATTAAAACTTAAAAGGCTAATATTACACTCATGTCTTCTGGGAAGTTATTAGTGCGTCTGTGTGTATGTAAACTGTAAACTTGGAGAGTCGTGTTTATTCTGTTTTTCATCCAAGACTTGGTTTTTTGAAAAGTATATTCAAAAAGACGTAGGATGCGACACGCGAAATATCATTAGTTTCTGTTTTCTAAATCAGAAGCTAAACAATAATAACAATATAGCAATAATAAGCAGAAGTTCGAAGTAGAAGACAAAATATTGAGATGTTTATTATTAAAAGCTAAAAAGAAAGGAAGATTTTAAGTAACTGGGGCTTAATAGTTTTTTCTAGCAAAAAACTCACTTGAATAACAACCAGCCCGACGCTTTCTTTTAGGAATAGTTCAATCAAATAATCAGTTTGAAGGCTGTCCCGATCACTCTGACACAAGAAAATTCCAATCTCCTACCTTGTAATGAAAGCTAGTCTGACAAGGACTTATTATTATACTTCC
>Ga0194135_10000250_pt1 | contig 30753 bp, 26 predicted proteins | sample LitLau_LLRF_2013_FD_134024 | JGI IMG/M metagenome (GOLD analysis project Ga0194135, IMG submission 134024) | Freshwater sediment microbial communities in response to fracking from North America - Little Laurel Run_MetaG_LLRF_2013 (version 2) | ecosystem: Environmental > Aquatic > Freshwater >... | reverse complement strand
TGAGCATGGGGGACAGGCTGCGCAGCTCATCGAACAGGGCAAAGCCGATGGCGCCGATCACCGTGCCGGCGTCGTCGTGGATTGGCAGGCGCATCACCACCAGCGGCTCCTTGGGGGTGTCCTGCATGTCCAGCAGGATCGGTCGGCCGCTGCGTACCACTTCCCGCAGCAGGCTGCCGGGGATCACGCTTTCGCAGGGTTTGCCGATGGCGAAGGCCGCCGATTCCAGGCCGAAGCGCCGGGCGTAGCGCTCGTTCATCCAGACGATATTGGCATCGCGATCGACGATTACCGTGCCTTCGCTGGACTGCTCGATGATCTCGAACAGCGAGCGGATCGCCAGTTGGCGCACACGCTGGTAATCCTTGAGGCTTTCGCTGTCGTTCATGGCGGCATCCTGAAAATGGGCGCGGCGATTATGCCGCAGTCTGCCCCGGTTGTTGCGCTGTAGCCGCTGCCGAGCCTGCGAGGCTGCGCAAAGGGCCGCAGGACCTTCGGCGGCCTCAAGGGCGGCGTCTCCTGCGGAGCCGTTCGCAGCCTGCGGCAGCGGCTACAAAGAACCGCGCGCTATCTGTAGCCGCTGCCGAGCCTGCGAGGCTGCGCAAAGGGCCGCAGGACCTTCGGCGGTCTCAAGGGCGGCGTCTCCTGCTCAGCCGTTCGCAGCCTGCGGCAGCGGTTACAGAAGGTCGCGGAACTGGCTGCTGTCGAGCCTTGGCGAGGCTGCGAAAAAGGGCGGCGGTGACAGGTCAACCGGGGTGGGCGGCGGCCAGCAGTTCCTGGGTGTAGGGATGCTGCGGGTTGGCGAACACTTCGTGGCTGGCGCCGCGCTCCACCACCTGGCCGTCCTTGATCACGATCATGTCGTGGGCCAGGGCCCGTATCACCGCCAGGTCATGGCTGATGAACAGGTAGGTCAGGCCGTACTTTTCCTGCAGTTGGCGCAGCAGGGCCACCACTTGTTTTTGCACCGTGCGGTCCAGTGCCGAAGTCGGCTCGTCCAGCAGGATCAGCGCCGGTTTCAGCACCAGGGCCCGGGCAATGGCGATGCGCTGGCGCTGGCCGCCGGAAAACTCGTGGGGGTAGCGGTGGCGGCTGTCGGGGGCGAGGCCGACTTCTTCCAGGGCGCGGATCACGTGTTCGTCGCATTGGTGGGCGTCGTACTGGCTGTGCACTTCCAGGCCTTCGCTGATGATCTGCGCCACCGACATGCGTGGGCTGAGGCTGCCGAAGGGGTCCTGGAACACCACCTGCATCTGCTTGCGCCAGGGCCGCAGTTGCTTCTGGTTGAGGCCGTCCAGGGCCTGGCCCTGGAAGCGGATGCTGCCTTGGGAATCCAGCAGGCGCAGGATCGCCTGGCCCAGGGTGGACTTGCCCGAGCCGGACTCGCCAACGATGCCCAGGGTCTTGCCTTGCTCCACGCACAGGCTGATGTCGTCCACCGCGCGCAGGTATTGCTTGCGCCGGAACACACCGCCGGCTATCTGGAAGTCGACGCTGAGATGGTTCACCTCCAGCACGGTTTCCCGGCTGTCGCGGCACAGTGGCCGGCCTTCGGGCTCGGCGTGCAGCAGTTCGCAGCTGTAGGGATGTTGCGGGGCGTTGAACAGGGTGTCGCAGTCGGCCTGCTCGACGATTTCCCCGGCCTTCATCACGCACACCCGCTGGGCGATGCGCCGCACCAGGTTGAGGTCGTGGCTGATCAGCAGCAGGGACATGCCCAGGCGCTGTTGCAGGGATTTGAGCAGCAGCAGGATCTTGCGCTGCACGGTCACGTCCAGGGCGGTGGTGGGTTCGTCGGCGATCAGCAGCTCCGGCTCGCAGGCCAGGGCCATGGCGATCATCACCCGCTGGCGCTGGCCGCCGGAGAGCTGGTGCGGGTAGGCCTTGAGTCGCTCCCGGGGTTTCTGGATGCCCACCAGTTCCAGCAGTTCGAGGATCCGCGCCTGGGCTTCCTTGCCCCCCAGTCCCCGGTGCAGGAGCAGGGTTTCGCCAATCTGCTTCTCCACGCTGTGCAGCGGGTTGAGGGAGGTCATGGGCTCCTGGAAGATCATGGCGATGCGGTTGCCGCGCAGTTTTTGCAGGGTCGCCGGATCGCAGCCCATCAGTTCCTGGCCGCGGTAGCGCACGCTGCCTGAGCTGCTGCAGCCGGTCTGTGGCAGCAGTTGCAGGATCGAGTGGGCGGTCACCGATTTGCCCGAGCCGGACTCGCCCACCAGGGCCAGGCATTCGCCGGGGCGGATGTCCAGGCTCAGGTCGCGGACCACGGTCTGGGCGCCGAAGGCGACGTTTAGCTGGCGGATTTCGATGAGGTTGTCAGTCATTTCTACAGTCCGCTTCAAGATCGTGGATCAAAGGCATCGCGCAGCGCCTCGCCGATAAACACCAGCAGCGAAAGGATCAGCGCCAGGGTGAAAAACGCCGTCAGCCCCAGCCACGGCGCCTGCAGATTCTGCTTGCCCTGGCCGATCAACTCGCCCAGGGAAGCGCTGCCGGCGGGCATTCCGAAGCCGAGGAAGTCCAGGGCGGTGAGGGTCGAGATGGCGCCGGTGAGGATGAACGGCAGGTAGCTCAGGGTGGCGTTCATCGCGTTGGGCAGGATGTGCCGCAGGATCACCTTGCGGTCGCTCAGGCCCAGGGCCCGGGCGGCCTTGACGTATTCCAGGTTGCGCCCACGGAGGAACTCGGCGCGCACCACGTCCACCAGGGCCAGCCAGGAGAACAGCGCCATGATCCCCAGCAGCCACCAGAAGTTCGGCTCGACAAAGCCCGAGAGAATGATCAGCAGGTAGAGCACCGGCAGCCCGGACCAGACTTCCAGCAGGCGCTGGCCCAAGAGATCGACCCAGCCGCCGTAGTAGCCCTGCAGGGCGCCGGCGGCGATGCCGATCAGGGCGCTGATCGCGGTCAGGGCCAGGGCGAACAGGATCGACACCCGGGCGCCGTAGATCACCCGTGCGGCCACGTCCCGGGCCTGGTCGTCGGTGCCCAGCCAGTTGACCTGGCTTGGCGGGCTGGGGGCCGGCTGGGTCAGGTCGTAGTTGGGCGTGTCTTCGCTGAAGGGGATCGGCGGGAACAGCAGCCAGCCACCGTCCTTGCGGATCAGTTGCTGCACGTAGTCGCTGCGGTAGTCGGCCTGGAACGGCAGCTGGCCGCCGAATTCCTGCTCGGTGTAGCGCTTGAACACCGGGAAGTACAAAGAGCCCTGGTAGCTGACCACCAGCGGCTTGTCGTTGGCGATCAGCTCGCCGCCCAGGGTCAGGATGAACAGGCCGATGAACAGCCACAACGACCACCAGCCACGGCGGTTTTGCTTGAAGCGGTCCAGGCGTCGGCGGGCCACGGGAGAAAGCTTGAGCATCAGGCGTTCCTCGCGGCGAAGTCGATGCGCGGGTCGACCAGGGTGTAGCACAGGTCGCCGATGAGTTTTATCAACAGGCCGAACAGGGTGAAGATGAACAGCGAGCCGAACACCACCGGGTAGTCCCGGGACACCGCGGCCTCGTAGCTCATGCGCCCCAGGCCGTCGAGGGAGAAGATCACCTCGATCAGCAAGGAACCGGCGAAGAACACGCTGATAAAGGCCTGGGGAATGCCCGACACCACCAGCAGCATGGCGTTGCGAAACACGTGGCCATAGAGCACGCGGCGTTCGCTCAGGCCCTTGGCCCGGGCGGTGACCACGTACTGGCGGGTGATCTCGTTGAGGAAGGAGTTCTTGGTGAGGATGGTCAGGGTGGCGAAGCCGCCGATCACCAGCGAGCTGACCGGCAGCACCAGGTGCCAGAAGTAGTCGGCAATCTTGCCCAGGGTGCTCAGCTGTTCGAAGTTGTCCGACACCAGCCCGCGCACCGGGAACCAGTTCAGCGAGGTGCCGCCGGCGAACAGCACGATCAGGAACATGGCGAACAGAAAGGCCGGCATGGCGTAGCCGATGATGATCGCGGTGCTGCTCCAGATGTCGAAATGGCTGCCGTGATGCACCGCCTTGCGAATCCCCAGGGGGATCGACACCAGGTAGGTGATCAGGGTCGCCCACAGGCCGAGGGAGATGGTCACCGGCATTTTTTCCAGGATCAGGTCGGTGACCGTGGCGCCACGGAAGAAGCTCTTGCCGAAGTCCAGCCGGGCGTAGCTTGTGAGCATCAGCCACAGGCGTTCATGGGCCGGCTTGTCGAAGCCGTACTGTTTCTCGATGTCCTGGATCAGTTTGGGGTCCAGGCCGCGGCTGGCCCGCGAGCCGTTGCTGCTCATGGCATCGGCGGAGCCGCCGACCGCGCCGCCGCCGATCCCTTGCAGGCGGGCGATGGCCTGTTCCACCGGGCCGCCGGGGGCGGCCTGGACGATGACGAAGTTCACCAGGAGGATGATCAGCAGGGTCGGGATGATCAGCAGCAGGCGCCGCAGAATGTAGGCCGGCATCAGTGGCGCCCTCCGGGTTGGCCGCGGCGGATCCGCTCGGCGGCCATTTGTTCATTGGTCAGCGCGGTGCTGCTGACTTCCCACCAGCTTTCGATGGCTTCGTCGTTGCTTGCCGGCACCTTGGGCATGCCGAAGCGGTTCCACCACACCGTGGAGGTGCCGGGCGGGTAGTAGTTGGCGATCCAGTAGTAGTTCCACTGCAGTACCCGGTCCAGGGCGTGGGCGTAGCGCAGCATTTCCGGCTGGCTGGTGGCCTTCACCAGGCCGCGGAGCAGGCTGTCCACCGCCGGGTTCTTCAGCACCATGTAGTTGTTGGAGCCCGGATCGTTGGCCGCCGCCGAGCCGAAGTAGTTGTACAGCTCCATGCCCGGCGAGGTGGTCACCGGGTAGCCGGTGACGATCATGTCGTAGTCCCGGGCCATCAGGCGGTTGACGTATTGCGAGGGGTCGATGCGGCGGATGTTCAGGCTGATGCCGATCTGCGCCAGGTTGCGCTTGTAGGGCAGCAGCAGGCGTTCGATGGAGCCTTGGGTGATGAGGAAGGTAAAGCTCAAGGGCTCGCCTTCGGCATTCACCAGCTTGTCGCCCTCGGCTTTCCAGCCGGCCTGTTCCAGCAGGGCCAGGGCTTGCAGTTGCTTGTCGCGGATCACGCCGCTGCCGTCGGTTTTCGGTGCTTCGAAGACCTGGGTGAAGACTTCGTCGGGGATCTGCCCGCGCAGCGGTTCGAGGATTTTCAGCTCCTCGGCGTCCGGCAGGCTGCGGGCCGCCAGCGGCGTATTGGAGAAGAAGCTCTGCTGGCGGATGTACAGGTTGCGCATCATCTGCCGGTTGCTCCACTCGAAATCCCAGAGCATGGCCAGGGCCTGGCGCACCCGGCGGTCCTGGAATATCGGCCGGTCGAGGTTGAACACGTAGCCCTGGGCCGGTTGCGGCGCCGACTGGGCCAGGTGGGCCTTTTGCAGGCGGCCGTCGCTCAGGGCCGGGCTGTCGTAGCCAATGGAATAGCCGGTGGCGGAGAATTCCCGGTTGTAGTCGTAGGCGCCGCCGCGCAGCACCTGGCGGGCGACGTCGATGTCGCCGAAGTACTCGACGCTGAAATGATCGAAGTTGTACAGGCCGCGGCTCACCGGCAGGTCCTTGCCCCACCAGTCGGGGTTGCGGGCGAAGGTGATGCTGTTGCCCGAGTCGACCTTGGCCACCCGGTAGGGGCCGCTGCCCAGGGGCGCTTCATAGCCGCCGCCATTGGCGAAGTCGCGACTCTTCCACCAGTGTTCGGGGAACACCGGCAGGGTCGCGATATCCAGGGGCAGGGTGCGGTTTTCGTTGCTCTTGAAGTCGAAGCGCACCACCCGCGGCGATTCCACGGTGACGCCTTTGACGTCCTCGAACTGGGTGCGGTAGCGCATGCTGCCCTGGGTCATCAGCAGGTCGTAGCTGTAGCGCACGTCTTCGGCGGTGATCGGCGTGTTATCGGCGAAGCGTGCCTTGGGGTTGAGGTAGAAGCGCAGCCACAGGCCGTCTTCCGCGCGCTCCATCTTTTCGGCCACCAGGCCGTAGACGGTGTAGGGCTCGTCCAGGGAGCGCAGGGCCAGGGGTGAATAGACCAGGCCGTCGAGCTGGGACACGCCGATGCCCTTGTCTATATAAGGCAGCACATGGTCGAAACGGCCGATCTCGATGGCCGAGCGGCGCAGGGTTCCGCCCTTGGGGGCCTGGGGATTGACGTAGTCGAAGTGGCTGAAGCCCTGGGGGTACTTGGCCGGTTCGCCGTAGACGGTCATGGCGTGTTGCGCTGCTGCTTGGGCGCCCGCGGCGCCGAGCAACAGGGCGGTAAACAGTACGGTGGGGAAAAGCAGTCGCATTGTCAGCCTTACGAGCCGGGTGATCGATGACCACGATTTGTACGCTAGCGGCCTGTGACTGGCCAGCCGCTTTTACAAGCGCAACGGCCCACCAGGAGGCGGGCCGTTGAGCAGACGCAAGCGCGAGGGGATCAGTCCTGGCGGCTGGTGACTTCCAGCAGGTGGTAGCCGAACTGGGTCTTCACCGGGCCTTGCACGACGTTGACCGGAGCGCTGAACACCACGGTGTCGAATTCCTTGACCATCTGGCCCGGGCCGAAGGAGCCCAGGTTGCCGCCGTCGCGGCTGGATGGGCAGGTGGAGTTCTTTTTCGCGACTTCGGCGAAGTCGGCGCCGGCTTCGATCTCGGCTTTGAGTTCGTTGCACTTGGCTTCGCTGGCAACCAGGATGTGACGGGCAGTGGCTTTGGCCATGGATGTTGCTCCTTTCAAGAAAGTTGAGAGCCTACCGGATTCAGGTGGCTATTTCTTGTCAAAGTTCCTGCAAAGCGTTGCCGCCCGGCGCTTGCGCGGGCGGCGGGTGTGGGGCGGTGCTCAGGCGGGGACGACAGCGACCTTGCCTTCCTGCTGCAGTTGTTGCGCGGCAGTGCGCAGCAATTGCTCGGTGGCGGCCCAGCCCAGGCAGCCGTCGGTCACCGAGACGCCGTAGCGCAGCTGGCCGCTCAGGGGTTGGCAGCCTTCGAACAGGTGGCTTTCCAGCATCACGCCCATCAGCGAGCGATCGCCTTGCAGGCGTTGCTCCAGTACGTCGTTGAATACTGCCGGCTGGCGCAATGGGTCTTTGCCGCTGTTGGCGTGGCTGCAATCGACCATGATCCGCGCCGGGATCTTCAGCTTGTGCAGGTCGCGCTGGACCTGGGCCACGCTCTGGCGATCGTAGTTCGGTCCGCTGTGGCCGCCGCGCAGCACCAGGTGGGTGTCGGGGTTGCCCGAGGTCTGGATGATCGCCGGGTGGCCCTGGCTGTCGACGCCGAAGTGACGGTGCGGGTGGGCGGCCGAGCGCATGGCGTCACAGGCGATAGCCACGCCGCCGTCGGTGCCGTTCTTGAAGCCCACGGGCATTTCCAGACCGCTGGCCATTTCGCGGTGGATCTGCGATTCGGTGGTGCGAGCGCCAATCGCGACCCAGCTCAGCAGGTCGTCGAAGTAGCCGGCGGCCATGGGCTGCAGCAGTTCGGTGGCGATCGGCAGGCCCAGGCGCAGCATTTCGCGCATCAGTTCCCGGGACAGGGTCAGGCCGCCGGCCATGTCGTCGCTGCCGTCCAGGTCCGGGTCGTAGGCCAGGCCTTTCCAGCCGACGGTGGTGCGGGGCTTTTCCACGTAGGCGCGCATCACCAGGAGCATCTGGTCGCTCACCTCTTCGGCCAGGCGGGCCAGGTTGGCGGCGTATTCCAGGGCCGATTGCGGATCGTGGATGGAGCAGGGGCCGACGACCACCAGCAGGCGTGGGTCGCGACCTTCGAGAATGGCGCGCACCGCCTGGCGGTGGTTGGCAACTTGCTGGCTCAGGGCCTGGGACAGCGGCAGTTGCTGTTTGAGCTCCAGGGAGCTGGGCAGGCGCCGGGTCAGGGGTTCATTGGCGCTGACTTGGGCGGACAGGGGCAGAGCGGATACGGACGAGTTCATGTGCGGTCTTCCTGGGCGGGCGGCGGGATATGCCCCGCGCGCGGCCCTACTGGGGTGTTCGACAATTGGCCGTACTGGCCATCAGTGTGCAATTGCCACCGGTAGGTGACCGATCGGAGGCGGCAGGCTGTCCCGAGCGGAGGCTGCTAAATCGCCAGGCGGAAAACATGTCGTAGCGGTAATAGGTGGCGTAGTTCATGGGGCAATCCTCGGTAAGTTCGGTGTGTTGCGTAAAAGTCGTGGTTAAAAACGTCGAGCCTGAAAAAACAAAACCCCCGGTCGGGAGGCCGACCGGGGGTTGAGATTTCTCTGGTAGGCGACCCGTTAAAGTGGGCGCCGGTTGGGTATCAGGCGCGCCAGTGGCTAAACCAATACCCAAAATAAAAGTTGACCGGAGCCAGGGTGCCGTTGACCCAGGCAGCCGCAACCGAACGCAGTGCGCTGGCGGTGTGGCGATGCAGGGAAAGGGTCTGGGACAGCATGGGGTTTCTCCGTGAAGTGGGGCGAGCTTACTAGAGGCCAGGGCCGCGATTCAATCAGTAATTTCTATGGACGCTGTTGTCTCGGGCGATGGATTAAGCCCAGCCAGGATTTATGCCACACTCGCCGCTCCCCCTCGTTGCCCCGCCCAGGAATCTCCATGACCGTGCTGACCCTCGCTGCCGCCCAATCGGTGTCCATTGCTGGTGACTGGCTGGGGAATCTGGCCCGGCATCAGCATCTGATGCGGTTGGCGGCGCAGCAGGGAGTGCAGGTTCTGGTGTTTCCCGAGCTGTCCCTGACCGGTTATGAGCCACAGCTGGCCGCGCAACTGGCGCTGGCCCCGGATGCCCCGCAACTGCAGCCGTTGCGCGATCTGGCCCGGGAGCTGCAGCTGACGGCGGTGGTGGGCTTGCCGATTCGCCTGGCCGAGGACGGGCCGGTGCTGATCGGGGCGCTGGTACTGGCCGCCGACGGCTCGTTGGCGGTGTACAGCAAGCAGCATCTGCATGCAGGGGAGGAACGTTTTTTTGCCCCGGGCAGCGGCGGGGCGCCGCTGCAACTGGGGGAGGAAAAGCTGGCTCTGGCGGTGTGTGCGGATTTTTGTCAGGCCAGTCATGTGCAGGCCGCGGTGGCTGCCGGTGCCGGCATCTATGCCGCCGGGGTGCTGATCAGCGAGGGCGGTTATGCCGCCGACAGCGCCTTGTTGCAAGGCTATGCCCGGGACTACGGCATTGTGCTGCTGATGGCCAATCACGGCGGTCCCAGCGGTGGCTGGGCCTGTGCCGGGCGTAGCGCGATCTGGGGCCGTGACGGCCAGTTGCTGGGCGCCGTGGAGGGGGTTGGCGAAGCGCTGCTGATTGCCCGCTGCGTTGCCGGGCAATGGCAGGCCCAGGTTTTGCCGGTGGCCGGCTGATGAACGCACTGCAATTGCGTCCGGCGTCAGCGGCCGACCTGGCCTTCGCCCGGGACCTGACCCGCTCGACCATGCTCGGCTATTACATTCGCAATGACCTGCTGTGGCTCGATGAGGCGTTCGATGTGGCCTGGGCCGGTCGCGAGAACCTGCTGATCTGCCAGGCAGGCGAGGTGCTGGGTTATGTCAGCCTGAGTCGGGACCTGCGGGCCCTTTATATTCGTGAATTGCACGTGCTGCAGGCCTGGCGCGGGCGCGGGGCTGGCGCCTGGACCCTGGCGCGGCTGCTGGAACGGGCGCGCCAGGAGCACCTTGGTCTGTTGCGCCTGACCGTGTTCAAGGGCAACCCGGCGCAGCGTCTTTATGAACGGATGGGATTGACGGTGGTGGGGGAGGAGGAATGTTTCTGGCGTATGGAGCGTCCAACTGTCGCAGGCCCCGGACCTGGGTAGATGACCCCGGGCGGCCGGGGCCTTGAGCCGCAACGCCGTGTGCTGTGTGGCAGGCGGCGGCGCTTTATCGCTCGCTGATGAATTTTATATAGCGCTTGTGATTAGGTTTGTACGGCGCTTTTTTGCTAAGGTGTCCGGCAACCTTTAAAGACCAAATCGCGAGGTGTCTGCTTGATTAGGGTGCTAGTAGTCGATGACCATGATCTCGTTCGTACGGGCATTACACGAATGTTGGCTGACATCGATGGCCTGCAAGTAGTCGGGCAGGCGGAGTCAGGGGAAGAATCCCTGCTCAAGGCGCGGGAGCTGAAGCCCGATGTCGTCCTGATGGACGTCAAGATGCCCGGGATCGGAGGTCTTGAAGCCACGCGCAAACTGCTGCGCAGCCATCCGGACATCAAGGTCGTGGCGGTGACTGTCTGCGAGGAAGACCCGTTTCCGACTCGCTTGCTGCAAGCCGGCGCAGCGGGCTACCTCACCAAGGGCGCGGGCCTCAACGAAATGGTCCAGGCGATTCGCCTGGTATTTGCCGGTCAGCGTTACATCAGCCCGCAGATTGCCCAGCAACTGGTCTTCAAATCGTTTCAACCTTCCAGCGACTCGCCGTTCGACGCTCTGTCCGAGCGTGAGATTCAGATTGCGTTGATGATTGTCGGCTGCCAGAAAGTGCAGATCATCTCCGACAAGCTGTGTCTGTCGCCGAAAACCGTGAACACCTATCGCTATCGTATTTTCGAGAAGCTCTCGATCAGCAGCGATGTCGAGCTGACGTTGCTGGCGGTTCGTCATGGCATGGTCGATGCCAGCCTCTGAAATGACCGACCTGTTTGATCCCAGCGCTTTTCTTTCTACCTGCAGTGGCCGTCCTGGCGTGTATCGCATGTTCGACAGCGATGCACGCTTGCTGTACGTCGGTAAAGCCAAGAACCTGAAAAACCGCCTGTCCAGCTACTTCCGCAAGACCGGCCAGGCACCGAAGACTGCCGCCCTGGTGGCGCGTATCGCCCAGATCGAAACCACCATCACCGCCAACGAGACTGAAGCGCTGCTGCTGGAGCAGACGCTGATCAAGGAATGGCGGCCGCCCTACAACATTCTGCTGCGCGACGATAAATCCTATCCCTATGTGTTCCTTTCGGACGGTGATTTTCCGCGATTCAGCATCCATCGTGGGGCGAAGAAGCAGAAGGGCAAGTACTTCGGGCCCTACCCCAGCGCCGGCGCCATCCGCGAAAGCCTCAGCCTGTTGCAGAAGACCTTCATGGTTCGCCAGTGTGAGGACAGCTACTACAAGAACCGCACGCGGCCTTGCCTGCAGTACCAGATCAAGCGCTGCAAGGGGCCTTGTGTCGGCCTCGTGGAGCCTGAAGTGTATGCCGAGGATGTGCGCCACTCGGTGATGTTCCTGGAAGGGCGCAGCAATGCCCTGACCGATGAACTCTCCAGCGCCATGGAAGCGGCCGCCGGCACCCTGGATTTTGAAAAGGCCGCCGAACTGCGGGACCAGATCTCCCTGCTGCGCCGGGTCCAGGACCAGCAGAGCATGGAAGGCGGCACCGGCGATGTGGATGTGGTGGCCGCGTTCGTCAACCCGGGCGGCGCCTGTGTGCACCTGATCAGCGTGCGAGGCGGGCGGGTGCTGGGCAGCAAGAACTTCTTCCCCCAGGTGGGTATCGAGGAAGACGTGGCGCAAGTCATGTCGGCCTTCCTCGGCCAGTATTTTGTCAGCAGCCCGGAGCGCGACCTGCCCTCCGAGCTGATCGTCAACGTGGTGCATGAAGATTTCCCGAGCCTGATCGCCGCCATTGATGAATTGCGCGGTCGCGAGCTGACCATCAGTCACCGGGTCCGCGGCACCCGGGCGCGCTGGCAGCAGCTGGCGGTGACCAATGCCGAACAGGCCCTGAGTGCCCGCCTGGCCAACCGTCAGCATGTCGCGGCGCGATTCGAAGCCCTGGCCGAAGTGCTGAACCTGGACGAGCCACCGCAGCGCCTGGAGTGCTACGACATCAGTCACTCCAGCGGCGAGGCCACCGTGGCCTCCTGCGTGGTGTTCGGCCCGGAAGGACCGCTGAAATCCGATTACCGGCGCTACAACATCGAAGGCGTCACGGCTGGCGATGACTACGCGGCCATGCACCAGGCCCTGACCCGACGCTTCAGCAAGCTCAAGGAAGGCGAGGGCAAGCTGCCGGACATCCTCCTGGTGGATGGCGGCAAGGGCCAGTTGTCCATGGCCCGTGACGTGCTCAACGAACTGGCGGTGCCGGACCTGATCCTCCTTGGCGTCGCCAAGGGCACCACGCGCAAGGCCGGTTTCGAAACCTTGTACCTCAATGATGCGGCCCACGAGTTCACCCTCAAGGGCGATTCCCCGGCCCTGCATCTGATCCAGCAAATCCGCGATGAGGCTCACCGCTTCGCGATCACCGGTCACCGTGCCCGACGCGGCAAGACCCGACGCACCTCGACCCTGGAAGGGGTGGCGGGGGTCGGGCCGAAGCGTCGACGTGATCTCCTTAAACATTTTGGTGGATTGCAGGAACTGTCCCGTGCCAGCATCGACGAGATTGCCAAGGCACCGGGAATCAGTAAAAAGCTCGCAGAGTTGATTTATGCAAACCTGCACAGCGAGTAGAATGCCCAATCACCTCGTAGCCAGTTGTGCCGATGAATATCCCGAATCTGATCACCGTTCTACGCGTCCTGCTCATCCCGATTTTCATATTGCTGTTCTATTTGCCCTATAGCTGGAGCTACATGGCAGCCAGTTCAGTGTTTGCCTTCGCGGCTGCCACGGACTGGCTGGACGGGTACCTGGCGCGACGCCTGCAGCAGAGCACGCCGTTTGGCGCGTTCCTCGACCCTGTGGCCGACAAGCTGATGGTGGCGGTGGCCCTGGTGCTGCTGGTGCAAGAGCATCACAACCTGTGGCTGACCTTGCCCGCCGCGGTGATCATCGGTCGTGAAATCGTCATCTCGGCGCTGCGCGAGTGGATGGCCGAGCTCGGCGCCCGCGCGCAGGTGGCGGTTTCGAACATGGGCAAATGGAAAACCGCGGCACAGATGCTGGCGCTGGTGATTTTGCTGGCCAATCCCTCTGACTTCAGTTTCTGGGTACTGGTGGGTTACGCCTTGCTGTTGGCGGCAGCGGGCCTGACCTTGTGGTCCATGCTGCAGTATCTGCGGGCCGCCTGGCCGCACCTGAAAACGGACAACGAGAAAAAATAAGTTTTTTTGAATCAAAGGCTTGACGCGCATTCGGATTTCTATAGAATGCGCAACACCAAGACGTTGCGGGAATAGCTCAGTTGGTAGAGCACGACCTTGCCAAGGTCGGGGTCGCGAGTTCGAGTCTCGTTTCCCGCTCCAAACATAGCGCTGTAGAGTTCCACGAATTCTGCAGCGATCGCAAAAAGGACCTTCGGGTCCTTTTTGCGTTTCTGCGGTTTCAACTGAAGTCCAGCATCATCCAGTGTTTTTAAGTCCTAAATTGAGTCCCGAATGAGAGTCTTGAATTCGGACGCGCACTGAATCGGTTTGTTGCTGGAGCCGCTTGGAAAGCGAGATGAGTATTTGGTCCTGACTCTGATCAGGAGCTCGCTATGGCACTATCGGATTCCATCGTTCGGCAAGCCAGAATTGCCGGCAATGATGACTCCCTCGGCGACACAGATGGTTTTCCTCCGTACTTTCCAGGGCGTCGTCGATATCCCGTCTGAGAGCGCAGACCTTCAAGGCGCATCAATCTCGCCACACGATGGCGACCACAATTTTCACCGACCTCGAGTAGGTCGTCGTGGATTTTGCGATAGCCATAAACTCTGCCGCTCTCTAGCCATGAGTGCTTGATCAAACCCAGCAATCGCTGGTTGTCTTTAGCGCCTGCAGATTGCGGCTCAGACAACCAGGCGTCATAACCACAGGGGTGGACTTTCCGCGTCAGGCAAAGCCGTCGAATGGAATAGTCGCCAGTGCGCTGCTTGATGATGAGAGGGCGCCGTGGACAGAAGACCTTTATAGGGTCTGCTTCTTATTGCACTAGCAGCACCGTGATTGATCGTGGCCGCACACAGACGGTTGAACACCGTTCGGCATGTCGTGGGATTTTTTAGTGAACGTACCTTGAGAAAAACCGGACCACTGCTAGCGTACTGACAGTACTCGATGCCAGCAGTAAATGGCACCTACGCTATCTCCAGTGGGAGGTTCATATGCGCGCCAGGTTTTACTGCGGGTTTGTATTGCTGACAACCCTTATTCCCTCCATTGCCGCTCAGGCTCAAATCACCGGTTCGCTTGACTTGCCGATAGGCAATGGCGTCGGCCAGGTCGGTGTCGAGCGCATTCCCAATGAAGAATGCAGGGGGCCGACCACGATCGCTTCTGGCCCCGATGGCCAGTTGGCCATTCTGGACAGCGTCAACCATAAGATTCTGGTTGTCGGTGAAAAAGCCGCCACAGAAATCCAGTTGCCCTCCGACCTGCTTGAGCCCGTCGATCTGCTCTCGACAACATCAGGCTATCTGGTGGCTGGGGCGCTGGGCGACGTAGTGCTGGTTTCAGATGCGGCCAAGGTCATTGCGCGTACGTCCACCGACTACGACCCCGAATCGGGCACACCGCGTTTCGTGGTGCTCTCGGACAGCAGGTTCACGCTTGAGAACCTCACCGGCAAACAAGTGCCCGTCGATATCGACAGCAAACGGTTGGGCAAGCTTACTGACCCTGGCCTGCTGGCCGCGGCGTCCTTCAATTTCAAACTGGAAAAGCCCACGCTCGCCGTGGGGAACAACACACAATCCACTACTGGGTTCAAGCAGACGAGCATTGCCTCGCAGAGACGTCTGGTTGATGTACGCATGCTCTGGGCGAGCGCCATTGACGGCGCCCTGATTGCAACGCAGGAGACCGTGAAAGCGCCAGAAGAACAAAGTTTTGTGCGTCTGATCAACACCGATGCCCAAGGCACGCCCACCACCGAGGCGTACGTGGCACCCGACGCCTATGCGTGCAATATCCGTCGCCCGTTCGCGCGATTGACCAGCGGTGTGGTCGTCAGCCTGTTATTCGCCAAGGATGGACTGGTCACAGTTAAACCCATGGAGTTTTCCAAAGTCGGCACTGCCGAGCCGGTGGCCATCGCCCGGTCCTCCGATGTTCAACTGATTGCCTCGCAGACAGACACCCTCAAGCAACTGGAGCAGTTGAACGGAACCAGCACTGTCGGCCTGGTGGCTCTGCAGCAAGTCAGTCGCCAGAGCATTTTGAAAAAAGCGCTTGAGGCACTGGAGCTCAAGTGGATGATGCATGCCAGGAACTACAGCCGCGACGGCGTTCCCAACCTGTGTAACCCCACAGCCAATATCTGGCACCGGCCAAGCCGGCTGGATGCGTTCTTGGAGAAAGAAGTCACCGCGATTCCCTACCGATGGGGCGGTTATGCCAGCTCACTCGAGACTTTCCGCAAACACCTCGATGACGGCAAGCTGGCGGGTTCGGATTGCACATGCCGCAATGCCGATTGCGTTTATTCCGGTGCGACGGGGCTCGACTGTTCGGGCTTCGTTTCCTATGCCTGGCAAACAGGGGCCTACTACACCACAAGCAGCCTGCCGAATGCCAAAGTCAGTACCGCGGTGCGCTGGGACGCGGTGCAACCCGGCGACATCGTGAACAAGGCCGGATCTCATGTTCGACTGCTCGAAAGCACCGCGGACGGTCCCGCCGGACGCTTCCATACCGTCATCGAGTCAACCACCAAAAAGTCCTGCGGCGGTGTTTGTCGCCGGTCGTACACCGAAGCTGAACTGATGCGGGATGGCTATAAGCCTCTGTCTCGGCTTAACCTCAATCTCTGAAGGAGGCGACGCATGACCGGCATGAATCAACTCGCGATCACGCTGCTGTTGACGGCCATGCCTCTGGGCATGGCGCAAGCCATGGACGCCAGCTGTCTGTTCCAGCGCAATAAGGAAGCCATGACGCGCATCGATTACACCTGCATTCTGACCAATGGCGATGGCAAGTGTGAAAGCAGTGGTTCGGGTTTCATCGTGTCCGAATCGGGACTGGTCATCACCAACAATCACGTAATCAGCCCGGTGGGAAATGTAACGGTCGAATCCGAAACGATCCAAGTCAAGGTCGGCAGCCGCGGGGCTGGCAACGTCCCGGCCACCGTGGTCGCGCGTGACAAGGTCAGGGATATTGCCTTGCTGCAACTGGCGCCGCGCGACAACGGCAAGGGCTGGCAGGCTGTTGCGATCGGTACGGCAGTACCGACGCCGGTCGCGGCGCCATTGATGGCGCTGGGGTACGGCGGATGGGAGCTGTCGCTAATCCCCTCCGGTATGAAAACGGCAGAATTGGCCGAGGTCGATGGCGGCTACAAACCGTGGTGGCAAACTAACCTGGCCTTGAATGAGGGGCACAGTGGCGGCCCTGTATTTGGCAGCAATGGCACGGTCATCGGAATCTCGGTCGCCTATAAAAGATCCAGCCAGCTGGTCTCTTACGTCATCCCGATCTACTACGCCAAGCCGTTTCTTGATCAGGCTGGTGCCCGATCCGTCACTTACGGTAGTTGCGTTTCCGGCCAACCGGAAAAAGACCCGCAGTATCAAGCGTTATAAGGCCAATGACGCAGTCGAAAAACAGGGCGAGTAGTCGTCGAAGAAATCCAGCAGCCCGCAATTTTGCAGCTCGTGTCTTTTGAAGCTTGAAATGCGCTATCCACAATCCGAATTTACTGACCTGGAATCCGAGCGACGCATGAACGGGGTTTGATTCTTGCGTCGTTGGTTGAGAGTGAAGTCGCGGCCGACGAGGTTTTCCGGCCCTGGGCTGATCTCCCCGATTTCAAACTGCCAAAGAAACCCATGGACTACCGCTTGGATCTCTTGGGCACTTCAGCGAGACAGGCCTGTAACTTTTCTCGTTCGTGCCGCGCTGCCAAGGACTATGCGGATCAGCAAAGAAGACCTTCACTTCGGATTCGATGGCAAATCGAGCGAGATCCGATAGTTCCTTTCCACGATCCCAAGTCAATGATCGCCACAACTCGATCAACCGTGAGTGCCTAAGCTGGGACCATGGGGCTTTCCCATGTTTACTGAGCAGTCGTCGCTGCAGAGCCAAGGAGTATCTCGTGAGCCAAATGCAAAGAGCTGCCGATGTTCTACGCAGGTCCAAGAAAATCGTTTTTTTCTCGGGCGCTGGCATCTCGGCCGAGAGCGGAATACCGACGTTTCGCGACAAACTAACCGGGTTATGGGCCAAGCACGACCCTCAACGCCTGGAAACAGCGGACGCCTTTGAGGAGAACCCAGCTCTCGTATGGGGCTGGTACTTGTGGCGGCGGCACCAGGTCAGCGGGGCAAAGCCAAACGCGGCCCACCTGTGCATTCCCCGGTTTCAACATGCCGGCTGGGAGGTGTCCGTCATTACCCAAAATATCGATGACCTGCATGAGCGGGCAGGTTCATTGGACGTGGTTCACGTTCACGGCAGCTTGATGGGGGCGAAATGCTTTGCATGTCACCGGCCAGGCGAATTGACACCTGACCAACTGAGGGTTGCTGAGGAAGGACAGTGGATCGAGCCTCCTCGGTGTGAGCATTGCAACGAAAGGCTTCGGCCGGGGGTGGTCTGGTTCAGGGAGAAGCTGCCCGAGGACGCCTGGCGGTCCGCAGTACGGCTCGTGAGAGATTGTGATGTGCTGATTTCAGTGGGGACTTCCGGCGTAGTCATGCCGGCAGCTGGCATTCCGGAAATGGCGCTCGCAGCCGGGGCCGCGGTGATCCATGTCAACCTTGAAGAGGTTGGATTGGTTGGCGCGGACGAGATAATGCTCAGAGGAAGTGCTGGCGTGGTCCTGCCCGTGCTGCTCCGAGCGGCAGGGGGAGAGGCCAGTCCCGATCACCACTCATGCTGATGCGCCCGGCGGCTCTGCCGGGCCTGTGCGTCGTCAATGTCGCGATCTTCCCCGGCGTTTTCTCGGATTCTGTCCGCAGGAGCAACGTGGATTTTGTCCTTCGCTATGCTTGATCTGCTAGGCCGATACGAACAGCGGATTGTGTTTTTCCACGGGAAGGGAAGAGCTATGAGCAAGAAGCTTGGAAATGCGGACATCGTCTACGCAAAAATTCACCCGTCCATAGGGATCGCGCGGGTCGGAAACTCCATGCAAGAGGATGGCTTCTATATCGGGCCACAGGTCGTGGAACCGGCACCGAAGCCGCCAGGGTTCTACCGGGACGCCACTGGAGCCTTGAAGCGCGAAGTCGCGGAATTTCGCCTCTACGGCTATGACGCCCATGGCAAGGTGGTTCGCGAGTTGCTGATGGAAGAGGGCGTGCAGATCAGCTGGTCGGTGGAACTGGCCAACCGCAAGGCTGCCTGGTACCGCTTTGAACTGGCGATGGATATTCCCGAGGCGCTCACGGCGCCGCCGTCGACGCGCCGCAATGCCGCGGTGAGCGAGCGCAGTACCCTGGCGATACTCCCCGGAATACGCAGGGTCGATGCCCCCAATGCCCAGGGCGCCCACTTGCGATTTGACGGTGGCACCTGTTTTGGCATCGAGGTCCCCCTGGGCGAGTTGCGCACCGATGGTTGCGGGCGCTTGAGGGTATTCGGCGGCCATGGGAAATCTGCCTCGTGCGACGGCCAGGCGCCTACGGATTTCGCCAACAACGACGGATGGTACGACGACACCAGCGACGGTCCGGTGACCGCCCGGGTCCGCCTCGGCGAGCGGGAGTTGCAGGTGGCTCCGGCCTGGGTGGTGGTGGCGCCGCCCAACTACGGCCCGCAGCAGAAATCGGTGCGGACCCTGTATGCGTTGATGACCGACGTGGCGATCCAGGCCGGACTCCTGCCCACCCCGACCAGGCCTTCGTTTCGAGATGACATCTTGCCCATCCTCAAGGCCATGTGTGACCTGCAGTGGATGAACGCCGGCTTCGCCGCCGGTTTCGGCCATGGCATGGCGCAGCATTTCCTGGACCCGGATTACCTGCACAAGCTCGCGCAGCCAGGCAGCCTCTATGCCGAAATGCGGCGCACGGTGGCCAACGCTTTCCGCAATCCGGCGGACCAGGATATTTCGCTCAAGCCCTGGCCTTGGGTATACGGCGACGCGATGGATGTCCCCATGCCGGCCTCGCCACGGGCGATGAACGCCTTGACCGCCACCCAGCTGAGGATGCTGGAACTGTGGGCCAGGGGCGATTTCCACGCCGACTACGGCTCTGTCCACGGGCCGGTGCACAGCCTCGATCAAGTGTCCGTAACGGCACAACCGGCGATGCTCGACCGCGCCGCCCTGGAGTTCTGCCTGGCCGATGCCTTCCACCCCGGCTGCGAAATGACCTGGCCGGTACGGCATGCATCGATGTACATGGAGCCTTATCGCTGGCGCCACCGCGCCGCCGACAATCCCGAGCCGGACTACGGCAAGACGCTGACCGTGGCCGAGGCCCTGTCCTATGACGGCCCCTTGTATGCCCAGTTTCCTGGAGCGATCACCCGCTGGATGGCGATTCCCTGGCAGACCGACACCGCCAGTTGTCGCTCCGGCTACGACAAGCAATACGATCCCTATTTGCCGACCTTCTGGCCGGCCCGGGTGCCGAATCAGGTCTTGAGCGAGGAGAACTACCGCAAGGTCAGGGATACCACGCTGGATCGTGAAGAGCGCCTGGCGGCCTTTTGGCAGCGTTCCGAGTGGGACCGCACGCTGGGGGCCGGGGCCCAGCACCAATTGCAGGTGATGGTGGAACACTTTGATCGGCAGGGGATCGTCGAGGTGCGCGAGGGCGTCGCCGACGATCCGGACTTCCCGCCGGTGATGCAGGTCGAGGATCGTGGCGGTGACGACCTGAGTCGCGAGGAGCGCAAACTCACCGACAGCGGCATGCGCAGGGCCTTCATGAGCGGGACGTTGAAACCGTGAGCGCAACGGCTCGGCCAGCGCTGGAGAGCCATTGCGATGTCATCGTGTTCGGCGCCGGGCCAGCAGGCTCGGCGCTGGCCCACAGGCTGGCGCCAAGGCACCGCGTGCGAGTACTGGAGCGCAGCCTGCCGAGCCAGTCCTCGCCCGCTGCACAGGCCTGGCGCATCGGCGAGTCATTGCCCGGCGCGGCGGCGGTGCTGTTGCGCCGACAGGGGCTGCTGGAGCGTTTTCTGGCGGACGGCCATGCACCACGCGGTGCCAGTGTTTCAGTGTGGGAAACCCCGCAAGCGGTGTGGTTCGATGCCCTGCGTGACCCCAACGGCCCTGGCTGGCACCTGGACCGTGTGCGGTTCGACGCGATGCTGCGCAACGCCGCAGGCGCAGCGGGGGCGGTCTTCTCGGCCGTAGCCGGAGGTGTTCAGGTGCGGCGCGAAGGTGGGCGCTGGCAAGTGCAAGATGAACGCACAGGGCAGTGCTACAGCGCCCGGGCCCTGGTGGACGCCACGGGCCGCAGCGCGGTCCTGTGTCGAGCTCTGGGCCTGCGCCAGCAGACGCAGGACCGCCTGCTCTGCGTACATGCCCGGCTTCCGGCGCTGGCACAGGATCAGGATCGTTGCACGCGGACCTGCGCGGATGTGGACGGTTGGTGGTACAGCGTGCGCCTGCCCTCGGGCGATCGGGTGCTGGCCTACCATCTGGATGGGCGGGATCCGGCCCTGCAAGCGTTGCGCAACGGGCCGGCGCTGCTGCGCCACGCCAGGCGCCTGCCGCTGTTGGCGCCGGTGCTGCCCGAGGCTGTTGCGTCCCTGGCAACCCGGGTGCGACCGGCCGGCAGCGTGCTCTTGAATACCGCCGACGGGGTGCCGGGACCGGGCTTCTACGCCGTCGGCGATTCGCTGCTGGCTTTCGATCCGCTGTCATCTCAGGGGCTGTTCCATGCCCTGGCCTCGGCGGAAAGTGCGGCCACGGCGATCGAGGGGGAATTGGCCGGCGACCCGCGCGCCGGCCAGCACTACTTTGTGCAGATGCGCGAGGTGCAGGCCCGCTATAGCCAGCACCTGGCCGCCACTTATGCCCGGCCCGAGCGTTACCGCGAGCGCCCGTTCTGGGCGCAACGGCGTGCTCCGTTGCAGGCGCCGCCAGTGCAATGAACCGCTCCGGCGGCGGCCTCATGCGCCGCCGCTCACGGCAAACAGGCACCGGGCGCCCTGGCGGCGATTCGGCATCAACCCTGGGGGGAGCAGTGGGGCAGAAGACCGGCGAACGGCCTGGCGCCGGTGATGAGCTGTGCAAGACGGCTCGGAAACAATTTGAATAATTTGCTCACAAACTCAAATAACCCCACGAACGTAACTGTGGATCCGCGGGCGCTGGCTGCCCCATCATCGGAGCCCTGCAAGCAGTGCAGTGGGGCTCCAGCAGCCATTTATTCACCGACCATCGCTACCCGCCTGTGTCGATACAGGGATGTCATATGAACCCGGATGCCAATGCTTTTTTTGGAAGGCACACCCTGGGCGAGCTCTATCAGATCTCTCCCGAAAAGCTCAACGACCTAGAGGCCCTGACCCGGTTGCTGTGCGCAGCATCCGTCGAAGCGGGAGCCACCGTGTGCGGCACCATGACCAAGCGCTTCGAGCCCCAGGGGGCGACGGTGCTGGTGATGCTGGCGGAGTCCCATGCTTCCTTTCACACCTATCCCGAGCACGGTGCGCTGTTTCTCGACATCTTCACCTGTGGAACCACCTGCGATCCGGTCAAGGCCTTCGACTACATCTGCGCCAGCCTCAAGTGCGATGTGCGAGCGATGAAGATCGTCGAGCGCGGAGCGCTGGGCGGCGACAGTCGAGCGGCCCGGCCGGCGCTGGCCAGCCAGGGGCTGCACAGTCACTGAGCGGGCCCCGGGGGCAGGCAAAACGCTCGCAGGTTCGGCGGCTGATGAACAGCCGGTGAATACGCTGAGCAAGTTTGTTGCAAGTTGATGTTTGTTACAGGGGAGCTTGTTCATCCAGGCCATGTCGCTTGGTTGTGCCGCTGCCATTGAATGAACTGTCCATTTGCAAGTTGCACTGCATCTTTCAAGTTTGAAAGAGCAGAACCTTGATTGACTGTTTTTATAAGTGGTTATAGGCCAGTGGTCGGCCGGTGCCTGTTCGTAACCTGCTGTTCATTATGTTTATCTCTTGGGAGTGAGTGATCATGGAAGATCAAAAGTTGAAGTTGCTGGTCTTCGGTGTCGATGGCGCTTCCCATGCCGTGCTCCAGCAATTGATGGCGCGGGGCCTGTTGCCCAACTTCAGCGCGCTGCGTCGGCGCGCCGCCCACGGGGTGCTGCAATCGACCTTTCCACCCCATACCGCACCGGGCTGGGCCTCCATGTTTACCGGGGTTTCCCCGGGTGAGCACGGGATCTACCAATTCTGGTCGACCCACAGCGCCGACTATCGTTTCCGCGCCATGAATGCCGCCGATTACGGGCGCGAACCCTGCTGGCTGACCTTGCAGCGCCATGGCCTGAAAGTCGGCGCTTATAACATTCCCATGACTCACCCGCCGGCCGACTTGCAGGGCGGCTACATGATCAGCTGGCCCCTGGCCAAGACTTTGAGATATACCGCTCCCGGCAACTTGATGCATGAACTGATGCAGGCGGGGCTGCACTATCATTCCGATCTGGTCACCATGTATCGCGGCCAGGAAGATTATTGCGAACAGGCGCGAAAATTTATCGACGGTCGCGCCGAAACTTGCTGTTTTCTGCAAAAGAACCGTCCGGTCGATGCACTCTTCGTGGTCTTTACCGAAGTCGACCGGGTCAGTCATTACTATTGGGGCGATGCCCAGGCCCCCAGCGCGGCGGTGGAACAGTGCTACGTCGACATCGACCGGGCGCTGGGCACCTTGCTGACCCTGACCGACGACCAGACCCTGGTGGTGGTGGCTTCCGATCACGGCTTCGGCCTGTGCGAGGCCGACTTCAGCGTGCACGAATTCCTCCAGCAGCATGGCCTGCTGGCCACCCGTTTCGAACGGCAGCAGGACGGCGCCGAGACGGCGCACGACGATCCGGGCGCACGCTCCTGGTTCGATGACCCCGCCAGCTACCGGCGGCTGATCGACTGGTCGCGCACCGACTTCTACATGCCCACTCCCGGCTGTTTCGGCCTGAACGCCAACCGGGTCGGGCGCGAGGCCCAGGGCCGCTTGACCGACGAGCAGTTGCCGGCCGCCGAAGAGCGCCTCAAGCGCGCCCTGGCCCAGGTGCTCGACGATCAGGGCCGGCCCTGGTTCAGGCTGGTCCGTGCCGACCAGGTCTATGTCGGGGCGCGCCTGTCGGATGCCCCCGACTACCTGCTGATCCCCAGGGACTTCAGCGTCATGCCGACCCCGAGCCTCACCGGGCAGGTCTGGAGCACGCCGGCCCAGCGCGGGGTGCATCGTCCCGACGGCATCGTCTTTATCCGCGGTTCGAGCTTTGCGCAAGACGTCGCGCTGCAAGCGCGCATCGAAGACATCTACCCGACGATCCTCGCCCATCTGGGGCTGCCGGTGCCGGAAGGGCTCGAAGGCCACTGGCTGCTGGAACCGCCCCACGAGCCCCGGCGCGAGCCCGGGCGCAAAGGCAGTGGCGGGCCCCGCATGAGTGAAGAAGAGCAGCGCTTCATGGACAGCCAATTACAGCAAATTGGGTACTTTTAATGGAAACCGTACCGTTCACCAACGCCGCCGAAGGGCTGATTCCCCTGACCAATCTGGCCGAGTCGCTCGATGCGCCGGCGGCCAATCCACTGCATTCCAGTGTCGACTTCCGCAAGCCGCAGCCCATGCGGGTGTGCTTCCCGGTGCTGCTCGACGGCGACCTGGTCATGAGCTCCGAGCACCTGGGCGTCAGTTACCTGGTGTCGATCCTGCGGGACCTGGGGGCCGAGTGCCTGGTGGTCGAGGTCAAGTCGATCCAGCACGGCGACGAGATCGCCATCGCCGAGGTGGTGGCCTTCAAGCCCGACCTGATCGGGTTCTCCCTGACCACGGTCACCGTCAGCCACGCCACCGCATTCGGTTCGGCATTGCGCGCGGCGCTGGAGCCGCGGGTGGCCTTTCTGGCCGGCGGTCCGCTGGCCACCTTCCTCGGCTCCAAGCTGTTGAGCAACCCCAACTGGAGCTTCCTCGACGCCCTGGTGCGGGGTGAGGGCGATGTGCCGTTAGTGCGCTACGTGGAGGCCTTCTGGGATCACGGCGACTACGCCTCGGTGCCCAGCCTGAGCTGGCGCGAGGAGGGCGGGTTCGTCATCGACAACCCCATCGGCAAGCCGCTGCCGGAGCTGGACATGCTGCCCGAACCGGCCCGGGATCAGTTCGAACTCAACCATGGCAAGCTGCCTTATCTGCGCCTGGCTACCACCCGCGGCTGCACCGCCCGCTGCACCTTCTGCAACGCCCCCCACGCCGGCAACAAGATCAACCCCGGCAAGCTATGGCGGGCCAGGACCCCGGACAACATCGTCGACGAAATCGAGCGCCTGTATCACAAGTACAACTTCAACACCTTCGACTTCGTCGACTCCACGTTCGAAGACCCGGGTGGCGCGCCATTCGCCAAGCAGCGCATCGCCGACATCGCCCAGGGCGTGCTCGATCGCGGCCTGAAGATTTATTACAACTGCTGCATGCAGGCCAAGAACTGGCACGCCGAGGACCAGCCGCTGCTGGACCTGCTGTACCGCTCGGGCCTGGAAAAAGTGCTGATCGGCATTGAGTCGGGTTCGCAGATCGGCCTGGACCGCTGGAAGAAGAAATCCACGGTCGAGGACAACAAGCGTGCCATCGAACTGGTGCGTGGTGCCGGCATCTACGTGGCCTTCGGCTTCATCGCCTACCACCCCTGGTCGACCTTCCAGGAGATCCGCGACAACAACCTCTTCCTGCGTCAGTACATGGGCTACAACCTGCGCCGTTACACCGTGCGCCTGGAGCTCTATCCCGGAGCCGAAGCCGTGGAGACCCTGCGCGCCGAAGGCAAGCTGCATGACGATTTCGACGTCTCGCTCAATGCCCTGAGCTACGACTTCGAAGACCCGCGGGTGCGTCAGCTGTCGTCCATCAGCGCCTTGCTCTACGGCGAGAAGTACGCCTCGGAAATGGTCATCGAGAAGGAACCGGCGGTGTTCGAGTTCGAGACCTACGACATCGTCATGCACACCTTCATGTCGCGCCTGCGCCGAGCGGTGCTGGATGACCCCCGGGGCCTGGCGATCCTGCAGGCGGGGGAAGCCAAGGCCACCGAACTGCGCCGGCAGATGAGCGACTTCAACTATGAGCTGATTTCCCAGATGACCGACCTGGCCGAGGAGGGCACCCTCACCGAGGCCTATGCCCACGAGCGGCGGCCCCAGGTCGAGCAGTTCTACCGGGGCAAGCTCGGCGAGCTGCGCCAGGTCCAGTTGGGCATCAGCATGCAGTTGCACCGCGCGGGCCTGAGCTTGCGCGATATCCAGTTCAGCAAGGAGGCCTGAGCCATGACCAATGCCGAACCGGTGAACTTCCTCGGCCACAGCCGCTTGCTGGGCAACGACCTGGTGATCAACGAGGACTCCTGCAACCTGGGATGCACCTACTGCCTGACCGGGCAGAGCAACATGAAGTCGTCCCACGAGGGCAAGTTAATCTTTCAACCGCCGGTGCATGACGTCTACAGCGAAGACAGCGAGCTGGGCCAGCGCCTGCAGACCATCGTCGAGCGGGTCAACCGCACCTTCAGGCCGCCGCTGCTGAAACTCACTGGCGGCGAGATCTTCATCATCAAGGGCATCATGACCTTCATCGAGCGCATGGCGCCGCTGCACGAGGTGCTGATCGTCCAGACCAACGGCCTGCCGCTGACCCGGGACAAGGTGCGGCGCCTGGCCGCACTGGGCAATGTCGTGGTGCAGATATCCCTGGACAGCAGCCACTATGAGGGCAACAGCTACCGGGTCCTGTCGCCGCGCATCCACGAGATGATCATGGAGCGCATCGCCATGGTGCTGGAGGCCGGCCTGCCGCTGGAAATCTACGGCGTGCTGAATGATCGCAGTGCGCCTTACCTGCGGGAATTCGTCGAATGGTGCGCCCGCTTCGAAGACAACCCGCCGCAACTGTTTCCCTTCCCCGTGCGCGGCCCGGACAGCGACAGCTTCAAGGTCCGGCCCGAGCAGTATCCGCTGATCGATGAGCTGTTCGAGCTGCGCGAGCGCTACCCGCAGATCCTGCCGCCCAAGGCCTACCTGGACCGGCTCAGCTCGTTCTACCACCAGGGCCGGCGCACTTGGCGCTGCCACCTGCCGCGGCTGGTGCTGTCGACCTTCAGCGACGGCGTGACCACACCGTGCCCGAACATCTGGTTCCACAACATGGGCAACCTGCTGGAGGACGACTGGAACAAGGCCCTGGCCCCGGTCAACCGTTCACCGTTCTATCAACTGTTGCTGGCCGAGCGGCCGCGCCTGGATGCCTGCAAAGGCTGCTTCACCCCCTGGGACACCCTGAGCCTGTACTTCGAGGATGCCATCAGCCTCGACGAACTGTGCCGCGCGCCGTCTTACGCCCCGGCAGCGGTCAGGAGCCTGCTCGAACACGCCAAGGAGGCCTATCGCAATGGTGCATGAGTTGCCTGACGACGAGCGCTGGTTCAGCGAAGTGACCGCAGGCCCGGTGCTGGCCGCCTTGCCTGTCGCCGTGCGCGAGCGCTGGGTTCCGCCGCTGGCGGCGCTGGCCGACAGTGGTCAGCAGCGCCTGCTGCTGGTGTTCGACAGCTCCCTGGAGCATGTCGCTCTGCTGCTGATGCTGTTGCAGCACGGCCTGTCGCCGCTGCTGGTGGCCAGTGACGCCCGGCCCGGGGAATTGCAGCGCTACGCGGCTCAGGCCGCCATCAGCCATTGTCTGGCGCTGGACCAGGGGCAATTGCAGGTGACTCGCCTGGAGCCGGGCACCGGCGTGCCGGCGCAGTTGCCGCAGCGGCGCGGCATCTATCTGTTGACCTCGGGTACCACCGGCGAGCCATCGCTGATCTTTCGCGACCTGCAAAGCTGGCGCGACGAAGGCCTGCGCTACTGCCGCCTGCTGCAACTGGGCCACGAGGACCGGGTGCTGTTCATCGCTCCGGTGTATCACGCCTATGCGCTGGGCTGGTTATGGGGTGCGCTGCTGGCCGGGTGCCAGGTGCAGATCTGCAAGCCCACGGAGCTGGGAACCGGGTTGCAGGCGTTGCGCCACTGGGCCAGCCATGCCGTGGTGACGCCACTGCTGGCCGGTCTGCTGGCCCAGCGCGGCGGACCCGGAACGCGTCCCGAGCGGCTCAAGGGGGTGATGTCCGGCGCCGGTCCCGTGGACGGACACCTCGACCAGCAGTTCCAGCAGGCCTTCGGCATCGGCCTGTCGCGCAACTATGGCAGTACCGAAAGCGGTGCCGTGTTTGCCGGCGTCGCGCCGTTGCCGCCGCTGTCCATCGGCTTTCCCATGCCGGGGATCGAGGTGCTGCAGCCCGGGGCGCCGGGCCAGCCCTTCGCCCTCAAGGTACGACTCGAGGACGGGCGTCTCTACGACACCGGCGACATCGCCGAACAGAGCGCCGCCGGCTACAGCATCGTCGGTCGCGAAAGTACGGCGATCCGCCGTGGCGAGCGCTGGATCTCGCCGTTCGAGATCGAGTCGGTGCTGGGCAGCCACCCGGATGTGCAGGACTGCGCGGTGCGCGCGGTCAAGTCCGCCCAGTCGGGCAACGACCATGTCTTCGCCTTCGTGGTCTGGAACCCGCAACGCCCGTGGGATCCGCGACTGCTGCGCGAACATTGCCTGGCCCACCTGGCGCCGGCCAAGGTTCCCGATCGCTTCGAGCGCACTCCGCTGATCGCCCGCAGCGGCAACGGCAAGCCGCTGCTCAGCCGGCGTTATCGTCCGGCGAGCAATCAGGTGTTGCTGGAGGCTGCCCATGCCTACAAGCGTTCGCAGTTGCTGTTGGCACTGTGGGAGAGCGGGGCCTTGCAGCTCAGTGCACAGGGCCTGAGCGTCGATCAGATCGCCCAGCGCACCGGCCTGCATGCCCACACCCTGGCAGTGGCCTTCGACACGGCCCAGGCCAACGGTCTGCTGCACGAGGCCCCGGAGGCCGAGACGCCGCGGGACCTGGAGGACCTGGCCGCGGTGCTGGACCTGGAGTCCTTCAACTGTCGCCACTGGAATCGCCTGGACGCGATGCTGGCGGTGCTGCACGACGGCCTTGATCGGCGCGCCTTCGAACAGACGCCCAAGCACCCGCAGCTGCAGCGGCGCTACCAGCGCGCGGTGGCCGGGGCGGACAAGCAGCTGGCGGCCCAGCTGACCTGGCGCAAGGCCCTGCACAACGCGCCCAGGGCCATCGCCCTGCTGGATATCTGCGCCACCGGGGCGGTGTACACCCAGGCCCTGCTGGGCCGTCGGCGCCTGGATTGCCGGGCCAGTCGGATCGTCCAGCTGGGCGGGCTCAATCCACCGGCGGCGGATATCCCGGTGCACAGCCACGAGGACCTGGTGCAACTGGACGCGCGCGGGTTCGACGTGATCGTGCTCGACAACACCCTGCATCAGCCCGGGGTGGCCCAGGCCCTGCCGGCCTTGCTCGAACGCCTGGGGCCCGATGGCCAGCTGATCATCGACGAGATCTTTTTCAACGACACGGCTTCGGCGGCCGTCGGCGTGGACTGGCTGACCCATGGCGGCTGCCAGTACCCGAGGCAGGCCGAGGTGGTGACGGCGCTGGCGCGCCAAGGATTCGTAGCCGAGCAAGTCTGGCGCCGCGAATCGACGATTTACCAATGCACGATGTTATTCACCAGGAGTTTAGAAAAATGACCGACACCGACCGCTTGATCAAAGTGTTCTCCAGCACCGTGGGCCGTGAACTGAACCGGGAAGACCTCTCGGGAGGGGACCTGATCGGCAGCCTCGGGCTGAACTCGATCGACGCCCTGCAACTGCTGATCCAGGTGGAAACCGAATTCGGCTTCTCCATCGAGGACAACGAGCTGTCCATCGAACTGGTCAATTCCCTGGAGCGCCTGGAGGCCTTCGTCGCCGACAAGACCCAGGCCCGGGTGGGCTGACCTGGCTGGCGGCCGATCCCGTTAGCCAAGCTCGGGCGTGCTGTTCTCGGCCCGTACCGACCAGGGTGATCCGGCATCCGCCGGATCACCCGCAAGATTCGCAAGACGAGGGAATGCGTGTGAACGACGTAAACAAGACCGCGGCGGAGTTTGCCAATCGTCCCGGCACCGACGCCCAGTTGCCCTGGCTCAACCAGTTGAACCGCCAGCGCCTGGCCGGTCCGGCGATGGCCAACAATCGTTGCCTGAACCAGGGCGAGACGGCGGCGACACTCTGTGTGCACGCCGGCACCTATGAGGACCCGGTGACCGGGGCGGTGGGCACGCCGATATTTCCCAGCACCACCTTCCGCTTCAGCCAGACCACCTACGAGTCGTTCCTGGAAGGCTATATCCGCGACATCCCGACCTACAGCCGCTACGGCAACCCGGGGCAATGGTCGGTGCAGTTGAAGGTGGCCGCGCTGGAAGGCGCGCAGAGCGCCCTGGTGCTGTCCTCGGGCATGGCGGCGATCTCCTCGACCCTGTTCGCCCTGACCAATCGCAACGGCCACATCATTTCTTCCTATGACCTGTACGGCGGCAGCTACAGCCTGCTGCACGCCGATATCGGCCAGGCCGGGCGCTCGGTGAGCTATGTCGATCCGCTGGACCTGGACGAGATCCGCCGGGCCATCCGCCCGCAAACCCAGATCATGTTCTTCGAGCTGCTGTCCAACCCGCTAATGAAGGCCATCGACCTGGTCGCCATCGCCGCATTGTGCAAACAGCAGAACATTCTGCTGGTGGTGGACAACACTTTCCTGTCCCCCATCAGTTGCCGCCCCCTGGAATGGGGCGCGGACATCGTCCTCCACTCGGCCACCAAGTACCTCAACGGCCACAGCGACGCCACCAGCGGCGCCGTGGCGGGCAGTCGCAAGCTGGTGGACCGGATCTGGGCCCAGCTGCTGCGCTTTGGCGGCAGCCTCGACCCCTTCGTGTGCTTTCTCCTGGAGCGGGGCATGAAGACCCTGGCGGTGCGTATGCAGGCCCACGCTGCTGGCGCCCGGCAGGTCACGGCTTTTCTCGAACGGCACGCGCGGGTCAAGCGGGTGCATTCGCTGTACGCCCAGGACTATGCCCACCCCCATCTGTACCAGTACGCCGGCCAGGCCACCTGCGGCATGCTCAGCTTTGAACTGGAGGGCGGCGACGCCGCGGCGCTGGCGCTGCTGGAGCACCTGCGGCTGATCACCTGCGCCACCAGCCTGGGCGGCGTGGAGTCCCTGGTGAGCCTGCCGTTCAACACCTCCCACAGCGGCTTGACCCGCGAGCAGCAGACCAAGATCGGCCTCAATCCCGGGCTGGTGCGGCTGTCGGTGGGGATCGAGGATCCCGACGACCTGTGCGCCGACCTCGAACAGGCCTTGCAGCAGGTCTACCAAGGAGGCGAGCAGCCATGAGAAACGGCATGAACATCTCGGGTTTCAGCGAGATCGTCCACGAGATCCAGCAAGAGCCGGCCCAGGCGATCTTCCGGTATGGGGCCTACGCCCAGTATTCGCCTGCCGCCGGCATGCTCGCCGGGGTCGCCCCGGCGACCATCGGCCTGCTGCGCGCGCCGCGGCATTTCGAGGTGCCGATCCGCCCGAGCCCGGCGTTGCAGTGCCACGGCCTGCTGGACCCGGCGTGGCCCCAGGAACTGGCCCTGGCGGCGTTGTCCGGGTGCTTCCTGGTGTCGGCGGTTTCAGGGTTTTCCGCGCGCCGGACCACCGTCGATCACCTGTCCATGACCACCCGTGCGCAGCTGCAGGAGGCCGGCGCCGCCGCGCCCCAGGTGCGCTACGAGATCCGCTCGGGAACCGACAAGAAGCTCAGCGAGGCCCTGGAGGTGATCGAGGCGGTGAAGACCCATAGCCCCAACCATCAGACCTTCGTCCAGC
>Ga0194135_10000249_pt1 | contig 30850 bp, 25 predicted proteins | sample LitLau_LLRF_2013_FD_134024 | JGI IMG/M metagenome (GOLD analysis project Ga0194135, IMG submission 134024) | Freshwater sediment microbial communities in response to fracking from North America - Little Laurel Run_MetaG_LLRF_2013 (version 2) | ecosystem: Environmental > Aquatic > Freshwater >... | reverse complement strand
CTATACATCACTGTGTTCATGTCCAGATTCATTTTCCTCTGGCTAGCGAATTATCGGCAGCGTAGCTTTCGCTACACTGTAACGTGGTAGGAATTAGAGCCCTGCGAAATTCCTGCTTCACAATATTTGTTTCAAACTTTTTCTCCACTTGAGCACAACATGATTAAGCGCACTCACCTATATCCATACATACTTGTAAGATTTCTACATTCTTCAAATTGTATTTCACTGCAGGAGAAAATAACGCAGTAGTCAGCATTGTAAAGTTTGTAATAGTTTTTAGAGTCTTCAGTGGGCATAAGGACGAAAGACTGAAGATGAAGAAGAGTAATAAGACGTTCACTTTCTCTTGTTGAGGGGACAAACTTGTTTTCTGTGTTGCAGCAGGTCGCGTCATTCGTACATATTAAGGTGTATTAAACCAAAGAGCAAAAAAGGTGTGAATACATTTTTCTGAATATTCAATTCTTATATATCCCCGACATGAAAAAAACGATAAAAACTTTTCCAACTCTTTCATATGACACTTATTGTCAGAGTACCTTTACGTTATGCGGACGTGTACTTCGTACAAATTGGAAAAGACACACACACAAAGGTGGTTCCTGTGTGAATTAGAATCCTCCAGGTCTTAATGAAACTCGTAACTCATAAAAAAGTTTCAGACAGATTTCTTTTATGTCCTTAGAAAGATTCTTTCATAATTCCAAAACTATACGTGATTTGATTTGTATTTTTAATACCCTTACCACTTCTTCTTAATTATATAAAGAAAGTTTCAGTGCTCTTACTCGAGTGGAAGTTATTTATATGACACGTTAATATTTCAAGTTTGTTCTTCAGAGGTTTACGAAAGGAAGGCTGGGTTTACGCGTAGCAGATATAGGTAATATGACAGGTAGATGTAAGCACCTGTGTGTGCGATGATTATACTTGAAAGGTGACTTGTGTTAGTGTGACTCACAAGACAATCGTTAGGGAATAATCTGTGTCTACTGACAGTTTGGAAATGATTGATTTATCAAATAAGTCTCTATGTGTAAGACTAAACAATTGTTCATGTTTCATTCTAATATATTGACCGTTTCATACTCTTCAATGGCTTGCGAGTGAAGTATATTTGGTGTTTCGTTCAGATAAATAAATGATTTGTCGGAACATGGAATACTCGTAACAGCAACGATATTTGCTTTGCAATGAATCTTTCAGTTTGACACGCTCATGATTTATAGGAAGGACTTGGCCGCCCAGGATATAACTACTAACAGTGGAGGAAGTCGGAGAAAGCCAGGAATATTTGTTAGGTGACCAAATAATACAAATCGGCTTTTACTTGTCACTGCAGAGTTATTTCATTTTGAACTTTCAATTTCAACCGAATTGCAAAGAAAGACTCACACGATGTCCATTCATAAAAATAAACCTCACTTTCCACGGATTCCACGGATCACTGCTCGTTTTGGCAATTCTCAAGCAAACACAGACTCACACAAATATCTCAAGATAAAAGTTTAATTATTATTGTCACTGAATATAAAATGTGTTAAGTCTGACCGAAGTCAACTATGAATAAAATCTGTGTAACTAAACTGCCTTGATATTACGTACATATCCACACGTGATGTGTATTTGACATGTCATAAATTATCTGTAGAAAATTTTGCCAGTTATGAAAAAAACTAATGCTGCTATTCTGCTAAGAATCTCACAACTTAATCTACCCACCAGCTAAGGAACTTTTACCACATGCCAATAAAAAGCCAACAACGTGGAAGAAACTTTTGAGACAGGAGAGAGAAAGAGAAAGCGAGAGAGTTGTATGCAGAAATATATAGTGCAGTGGGATGAAATCGATACACACACATGCTTTATATATGCGGTTGGATGGTTGTTGTATGTAGTCTCAAGTACAATTGAGAATTTGAGGCGGCCAATTTTTCAGTAGTGAGACCTACATTTAATACTTGAAGACTTCAGAGTTTGACATCAATACAAGTGGGTTATTTATTTAAGAAGTCCGTGGAATATTTGGAGGAATACTTTCTTCTTGTGTGTGTGGGCCGCTTTTGTACGAAGTATACGAAGAAGAAGTCACCACCAGGCATACGAAACTTGGGTTGATTTTCTTGCATGGTAGAAAAGTAGTTTTAAATTCAACTGGGGTGTATGTATACATATAAACTGCAAATTGTGCAAAGCAAGGCATACAAACACACACACACACACATGGGTATTTCAATTGTTGGTGGCCCCATTAGTTCTTAAAAAATGTTTTCTGTGCATGTAGAATGTGGAATTCGTCTTTTTAACTGTTCAATTCCTTCAATTGTATCTTGTATGATATGTTTTGCAATTTAATCTCCCCTATTGTTATGCTATATAAGGTGGATGTTGGTTTCTGAAGTATCAAAATGACAAGCCCAGGCGTGTGTTTAATGTTTACGGAGAAGAACTGCTATCTGGACTGTGTTCAACATAGAAAAGTCGACAAAGGTGGAGAGAAATCATCTTCCGCTAAGAAGAAACAGACTATGAGCAGTTTGAGCTGTGAGAATAAGAATTCCCTAACCCACACTACACTTCCCACTATCGCTTACCAGTTCCAACTTCCAAACTTCCACCAGGATTTGAGACTTATTCGTGCCCGATAAAACATTTCTCCTCAGTGTATTTCGGAATACGGAGCTCTCAGCAGCAGCAGACGAAGAAGTTGATCAGAACCAGGACGGGTGTATACATATATTCTCGTTTCCTTTTTCACGGCTCATTGTGTGCCCCTTGAATGCTTTCCTAATCCTATACGATCATTGTGTGAGACGGACAACAGAAGCAAGGAGGCAGTGAAAGCAGCAGTAGTGATACATAATCTCTCGTGCAATTCAAAATAGTTAGAAGTCACTCACTCACTATTAGGCCAAGTGACAATAGAAGAAAGAGACGACGACAGCAGCACATACACAGTCACCCGTGTATGTGTGTGTGTGTGTTAGCTTTCTACTTTCTACAAAACATTTCTGGGGGAACTTGAAACCTCAAATACTTTCGAGTGTGTTTGATAGAAACTGCACCTAAAGTAACTAAATGAACTAGTGTGACTATATAGTTGTAGTTAGTTCCTGTGAAGTGTGAGGTTTTGTTTTGATTTAATTCTAAAGCCTCTCCCTCTTCGTATTATTAATTATTGTTAGTATAGTGAGATTTGTAATGTTGCCAAAATATTGTCAAAACAATAGCATACCACAGGGTGGTTGAATCTATTGTCAATTGTTAATTATAACAATAAATATTATCTGAATTATTCTACTAAGCTTTAAAGTACATAATGATAAAACAAATGTGAGAGTTGCTTATATGATGGAGGATGTGACTCTTTGAGCAAATGCAGTCTTGCTATTATTATATTGGCACAATTGTGACTTTGTGCGACAACGACACTATATATTATATACTACTTACTGCACAATTAATGTAGAGAAACCAAAAGTTCAAGGTTTTACACGGCTTGCGATTATGATTTATCGCAACTGTCACTGACTTTGTACACGAAGACGATGGCGTGAAAGGTAAGGAGTATTTATCTTATTTTTCTTGTGGTATTCTGGCACTAGAAAAGCATCTGTCAAAGAGAGAGAGAGAGAGAGAGAGAGAGAGAGAGAGAGGGAGAAAGAGAGTTAAAGCTTTGGAGAAACACTTACTGATAAAACTCTCTGTGTAGGATCATAAACGCAATTTACAACTCATCTAAACGAGAGGAGACCGGGCGCGATACTATCATCAACTCTTTGCGGTGAACTGAAATTGCCAGTGTGTGTGTATGTGTGTGTTGATTACCTATTTTTAGACCTAGAGAATTGCATGTATGTATATATGTATATAGGATAGAGAGAAATGAATGAAAAGGATTATCATCGTCATTAAACTCTCAGAGATCTACAAATGAGAAAGGCTCACAATGTCGTGTACATCCTAACAAAGTCTCCTGGTACTTTGCCAGACTGTTCGGAACGATTTTTCAAATTGAATTAGCAAGTTGACTTTCAACCCAAAGGAATGTATCACATAACTCAAGAATGTTTATTCGCCTTAATTATATAAAGGGCTGATGATATTAAACCTTTTTAAATTGTTTAGTTCACCACCTTCTATATATTATATATTTGGAGCATTGTTGTACTATCATTATTTATCATGTGAGAATGAACGTGTCTTCTAGTCTTTTTTGCAAAACTGAGAATAAGGACTTGGAATTTTGAAACTTTTTTGTGAGAAGTGCTGTGGAGTAGATCTCAAGCCTTATTTCAAGGTTTTACTTTTCATCTTCGATGATTTGAAGAATACTTTATGAATCGCCTTATTTGAATCACTTTACCCTTGACTGATCGCAAGAGAAATTCTCATGTATTTTGATATCGTGATTGCAGACAGGCAACTTTCGCATTGAATCATTTCCCTAATGGTACTCCAATTTTAATGGCTGGTGCATTCCGTCTATTCGTGACAACATTTTTCACAGAAGATTCCTTTGATAAAGTCGTTCCGGGTAGAAATTGATACACATGAAAGCCATGTATACACGTGCCATGTTCCCTACGTCTTTTCAATATTTCAATATTCGATGGAATGTTTGAAATTAGAATCCGAAGGAATCTTCTTTGTGTCCTCTCCTAGTTATAATATTGTGTCATTGGGTATGATGATGAGCTTATGAACTAATAATAACTATGTCTGCTTATTGCAAACTTACTTTTTTTCCCGGAAAAGGATTTTATTAAGATGAATAATTCCGTTCAATTAAAGTTGGCAAAGACAAATGACAAAGAAAGCTTGCAATTAGTTCCGGTGATTTAGCCTCAGAGATTTTATAGTAATTAAAGTTACAAGTTGCTACATTAAGTCTTGGGGATGGATCATGTAGAGGTATTCAGTACGATAGTTAATAGCTTCACTTTCTAACTAATAGGCAGGCTGTAGATTAAATTAAACTTACAAAGACATAAAGTTGATATATGTATATATATATAAAGTATAAAGCAATGAAGCTATATATTTGGGTAATTAAATATAGGTATAGTGTGCATAGGGATATCAAAAATTTTGAAACTAGTTTATAAAAATTGACATGCAGTTTTCAGAAGTTCAAGGCAAGCAGCGAGTTAAGAAACTTGAATGTAAGGAAAATCTAACTATGCAACATAGAATGTCTTTCGATAAAAAAACGATCTTTACTCAAGCAATTTGAAAGTATTAAGTCACCCCATATTAAAAACCTTCCAATCCCACTTGTTTTCTGACGAAATTACTGTATAGAATAATAGAATCCACCCACAACACAATTAATCTGTACTGAAACTGCAAGTCAACTCGTCAGTAAGAAAGTCTTATTAACACTAAAGACTTTCAGACAATCTGTCAAGCTGACAAATATTTTAGGCTCTTTGCTTAAGTGCAAACTGTGTGTGTGTTGGCTAAGACAAAAAGCAATTCTAACTTTCTCTCCTCAGGTACAACTGTCTCTACCTATATATGTTTTTATAACGATATACCAAACCTTTTCCTATTGCCACACAACCTTCACAGACACAGACATATATCTGTCAAGCTGAACTTTCATAAGATTCGTACTCTTTGTCTGTCAATCTAATCTCAAGAGAAATGAGCGAAAAGACAAACTCATTACACATAATAGTTATATGGTGGTTTCGTACTGTAATAAAATTCTTACAAGAACTAACCGAGAAAAGTTTTCCTAATTTTAATGATGCGGGCATAGAGACTATATACATACAAGTGTACCAACGTCAGAATAGTTTTGTTTGAATCGAGTTAGTTAGTTCACTTCTCACCCGTAAAACAAGATTGTATAACTCACAATACTCACAAATAGGAATAATTAAATATTGAGCCATATAATAAAACTGTCTGCTTGTAAATGTGGTGAGTTGTAAGTAGAATTCATTGCATACTTATGTGAATATAGGCAGATGAGATCCCTTTTGTTTCACCGTTCCACGTTACGTCATGCCAAATATTTCCCCTAAAAACCTTATGCTTGACTTCAGAAGCAAAATATTTTAGGATTTCATTATTTGCCTATAGTTTCTTTGGAAGAGCTAAATCTAATCTTCTTACTGATTCTTCGCTTCTGAGACATTCCCGAATAATATGTTTTCTAACTAAATGTGCTACATCTACCAAATGAAATATGCTAAAAAATGTTGTTGAATTATTTTTGTTTCTAGGAATCGTCATTTGATACTTGTGCATATAGATACACGTACGCACGGAAGAGATAGTCTCAGAGGAAGCAGTAGTCTTTTTGACAAAGTACAATGATGAAATCTCGGAAGAAAGCAAGTGGAAGAATACGGTGAATACGCAACTAAAATAATGAAATAAACCAGCTCGCGGCGAACATCTTCTTCTGTATTCAAAGAATTAACAACAAGTTTAGGGAAAATTGCGAAAGGATTCATATGTGATTCCTGGATTCGTAGTAGATACTAAGCTATAACGTTAATGCAATAGGGGAAGTCTCTGCTTCGAAGTAGTTCACTTTGTGTAGGTCGAATTGGGGTAGTGCTGTCGTAGAGTAGTTTCCAGCTATGAATGTTTGATCTCAAAATTCCTCTCCCTGATCTTTGAAAAGCAGGAAGCAATCTGTTATAACTTACTTCAAACGATATGATTTAATATCTTAAAATAATACATACAATAGACAGGTTTAATAATAATTAAATGAATGACTGAAAGATTTGTTGAAATATCGCACAAAGTACTTGTTTAACTTTCACCTTTATAAAGAGAAAGTTGACTTGTGAGCAATATAGATTGCCAGTAGGGTTTATATGTAAGTGGTTATACGTTGAAATTCGTCATTCCATTCACAACACTTTGTATACAAGTACCTACTTAGTTTTGTATTTTTCGCTGCACATGGTCAGAACGGTGAATTACGCGATAAGAGTTATCAGAAGAAGAAGAGACTGATCTGCTTGTCTTTACTTTGTGAGCATTACCATCAAACATATCTAGTACAACGCCAAAGTTTATTCATGAGAAGGAACACAATGGCAGATAGAAATCTGACACTTTTGTGCTTAAACTTTCTCCATACTACAACGATGAGGAACTTATCAAGTGAAAGATTATTAGAGCAAACTTCTTCTCCAGACCTCATGATGATGAAGACAACAACGAATAAGACGATAATAGAAGCTGCTGGAGAATATTACAGAGCTGCAGCTCGAAGCTCGAAGAACGTTTACACAAATGGTTCGAGTCCCACAGAATCTAGTCTTCGGTCAACTGTACACCCAAAGTTGGATAATAATGAATTCACTCTAACTCCGTCGTTGTTGTTTGACCTGACCGTTAACTGCTCAAACTTTATAAATGAGATCTCATCCAGCAGCAGCAGCAATTACAGTTTGTCGAATACTTCGTACACTTCCAACATTACAGATCCAGACGCGACGCCAATTCCTAGTGGAGTTTTGCCCCCGTTCCCTGGAAAAAATGTAATTATTCCATTGTACACACTTATCTTCTTCCTGTCTTTCATTGGAAATTTCCTCGTCATTCTGACATTGTTCAAGAACCGGCGGATGAGAACTGTCACGAATGTTCTACTACTTAACTTGGTAAGTAGTAACTTTTACTTTACTTTGTTGCTGAATAAATAGGTAATTTCTATTCATTCCAGTGTGTATACCTTCCAATTCAGCCTTCAGCTTCAAAGCCCAATAAAGTTGTCTTCTGATCTTTCTGTGTTGAATATGTAACTCGATTTTCTTTTGTGTTGTGTGTGTATTTTGCTGAGAGCTTTATACTATTCTCTTAGGTAGGACATAGAAATAGACATACATGCATGGATTCAACTGTCGTCATCTGACACACATTTTAATCTCGTTTATTCGAAAAGCGAAAGGATGGTTATTCAATGTAATGATCATATTATACCTATATATCCAGGATATATAGGGAATGTGTGTTAGACCGAATAATGTGTCGTATGTTCTTCTTATCTCCATTCAGAGATGCTCCAGACTTTTCAGAAGTTTGAGAACAAGACTAAATGGGAAATGATTACGAGAGAGACTATGGAAGTCATGTGTCCTGATGAAGGAAACGTTCATTTTGTCATAATTACATTCATTCCAGTGGTTCCTTTTACTGCTTTCAAGGGCACTTTCACTATATATGATACCGTTGATTTCTTCAAACACATTGGATTTGTGGACAACAAGCTTTATATTATGACCATTTATATTCAGCTCACTCATCTCTTACTTTAATTGTCTTTTGAAAATGTTAATTCGTTCCGCGTCGTAAGATCTTCAGTGAATTCCTACTCTACCTTATACGGGGTTTTGTGTTTCGTAATAATGTGTGTACTACTACTGCAGTAAGCTCCAATAGCACAGAACGGTAATGAGGATATCCTTAGAAAGATGAAATTTCACCCTAATTTCATAATATGGGGAATGTCATTACTGGAAGCTCAGATTCAAGTTCTTCCAGTCCTTAAGCACAATGTCACATAAGAGCCACAGAGGCTGTGTCAGGTTTTGATCTGTAATTGGGATTATGTGACAAGTATTATGCAACCTTTATTTACAATGGATATTGAGTAATAAGGAATGCGAATATGCCGTAACTTGTGCAAAATACATTGTATAGTATGTGCCGTGCAGGTTCACTATGTCAATTATATGTATCGAACACGAATAAGCCCCAGTTTCCGACTCTGTAATAGAACAAACAGCCCCAGAAGTAAGTCACAGAATATATGCATGAGATCTTGAGATCAAAACAGTGTGTTTGAAGTGGAGTAAAATTCCACTTAGCTTCAACATTTCAGTACGTATAACAGACTTCAGAAGTCACCTAAATAAACTTAAATTTACAGTTTACACCAAACTGTCTAAACTCTTGGAAGATTTAAATGATCGAGAGATTAAAACTGTTCATTACAGCGTCTCGGAATCGTAGACAGATAGTTTTCAACGGAAAGACGTCATGAAATCTTATGGCTAATGTGTAAAACACTAGTCTCTTCGTAAAACAAAATACTCTGTGTTTACGTTCCAAAACACTCACACACACTTTCTTACATTGGCTCATTGCCTTCTTCACCTTTTCCTTTCGTCTTACTCTAAAATAACTTGAAGACAATGAGAAATTGTCTGCAAATAAAAACCCCCATCACTTTACACATACTTACAACGTAATCTATTGTACATTTAAGTATGAACTCACAGATATGATTGGAAACAAAGTCATTTATTGTGTAAAAGTTCAGACACACAAACACATTTTGATTTATTGCCAAAATACCAAAGGAAGGAAGTTGACATCACTCCAATTAAAGCAATCTTAACATCTGAGTTAAATAATAATATTAATTAAAGAAATTTATAGAGGTATTTCAATTTAAATGTCATTGTTTGGGTCTGTGCATAATAAACTTGTCATTATAGGGCAACTTTGAGGAAACTGAGAAAAGGTTACTCTTGCAATATGTATTCGCATGTGTTGCATGCACGCGTATAGGTCGTTAGTCAAATATATGTCTGCAGTTGACGAGTGCCAATATGTTTTGTCAGCCAATTGCCACATATAATTCAATCAGCCCTTTTGCATTCCAACTCAGAACAACAGAGAAAGAGAGAACAATGGAAAAGAAGTAGAAGTTGAGCTAGCTGGAAAGAATTTACCAAAGACAAAAAATATTCCGTAACGTTTCCTGTTGGTTTTTTTCTTGAATAAGTTTCTCAATATAAAAATAGCTATACATGGTTGGTGATGATGATTCCCATTGGTTAGATCGAAAATTGGACACAGGCAGGTGTCTTTTCACATTCATTCATCTTCATTCACAAACTTTACCTATTTGCCCTTGTGTGTATATACATTAATAGTGGAATGAATTTGAAGACGAAACGAACTTTTGGATTCTTCTTCTTCCCATGCAGATATTCGGTTGTTCGTTACACAAAGCAGGTTCGAATAGATCTGAGAAAGGAATATAAATTAAGGAGGGATAATACAGATTGTGTCAAATGAAGCGAACTGAATCCACCAGGGTGGAGTTTATAATATACTCTTAAGCCATACAAAGTTTGATGAAAAAGGAGAGCTCTAAATTATACTCTTTTGGAGTTTCTCTCGTCTGCTTGTACTTTACTATACACAATAATGGGATTTAGCAGAGAAAGCTTTACCGTTTCTTATTGTTAGATTTATTGAGAAACTTATAGAACTGCTTTTAGTCTTGTCGTCAATTTTCTGTGTTCGTTCACACTACTTTACTACCCGGATGGATCTTTTCGGTCTTCCTCTGACTTCCTTTATATACCATTCTTTCTCTTGAGAAATTGTTCCGTACCTTCTTTAAATGGGTTTAAAGTTCATACGCGACGCAGTCAAAATGACTATTACAGTCAGAAACAGTTCTCTCCATTCATTCTTAAACGTTTACCACGAGTAATTTATAACAAAGAAGACGAGGAGGACGAAGATGAGATCTTCGAATTATTCGCACTCTCAAAAGTTATTCTTAAATTCCTATACACTTTCCCCACGCGCAGCCTTTGTAGTACATATATATACATCTACTTTGGGTGTAAATACAAGCTTTCTATTTAATGAGTCTTGAAGGTTTTTTACTTTCTACTTTTGTATTCTGGATTTGTACACCCTTGCAATCAAATGTGATTCGTCAATCTGGCTTTTGTACTTTGTACTTGTAGAGCTTTGGAACAATAATCCTTGTTCAGGTCTCAGCAGGAATAATAATAATGGTTTCTAACAAGAGAAAGGATGAGGGAGAGGCGAGTTCAAAGAAGTCATTAATTCGACCTTGCGATTAACTACCCTACTACACACAAGTCCCATGAACTCAATAAAAACTGATTAAATGAGGAGACACACACATAGATACAATAACGACAGGGTTAAATATATGATAAGACGATGTTAATTAACAATGTGGGCGGTAGAAAGTTCAAAGGCATCCTTTTAACAGTAAAACCAAAGTTAACTGAACCGTATTATAGAAACATCCACATATAATACTATATAATATATATACTATATAATTTACTTCCTTCAGACATCATCATGATGGATTCACTGCTTTCACGAGATTCGGATTCTGTGGAAAACCAAAATATGCTTCACCACATTCATCACGATTTATATTTTATTCCTTAATAGCTTTTAAGAGCTTCTCGCAAGTTTCTTCTGAGAAATATGTTCGTGTTTCGTCTGCGAATCTGTTCATCGCACTTTTGCGGCTAACTTTTCACATTCCCTCTTGTACCTATATTGTTTGTACTTGAAGTGTGTGTAGGCTTATTTTTAAAAAGATTAGCTGTGGTAAAATATTAGTTAGAAGTGGATGGAAAATGAGCTTTAAATCATTAGCAGAATTCATTCCTCTCCTTTGAATGTAATATACAGCAAAAGTTCAAAGACAAGCCACCAGTTAAATCTTTATCTGGTTGGTTGGACTTATGGGGATTAGTGTTAGTTATATTAATGAATAATCTGCCATTCTGTGCAAATTGCAATGGAAAGCTTTGGGAATACACTTATTGTGTGGGCGTAGTTGTGGAGGAGGACTATAAACTTATTTTAATAAAGGATTTAATTATTTCTTATTCTTGTAGGCTGTCTCAGATCTGCTGCTCGGAGTCTTCTGCATGCCAGTCACCCTCATTGGACAAATATTGAGAAACTTCATATTCGGCCATGTGATGTGCAAACTCATTCCCTACTTTCAAGGTAAGTAAATTTGAAGAAGTTACTGTCACCTTTTACACTCTTTCTAAAGACTTGTGAAAAAGAAGTGATTCACGTTTTTCAGACTTATTCTAACTGTAGTGTAGGGGTGGATAAACCATCATGTACGGATGTGTCAATGCAGCATTTAGCAACGTTTTACCACCTACAACAAAACTGATACACCACCTACGAGGTCATTGGTAATAACTAGAATGCAGTAGTAATAAATTAAACTGCATGAAGCTATATGAGCACCCAGATGTTGAGTTCAGCTTAAAATTCCACAACAGGCGACACTTAAGAATTGGTGCAAAATGCCTCTGACTCCTCATTGTCAAATATTTAAAATCGGAATCACATTTAGCATACATGAAGACTAGTCCGAACGACATGCATGCATCCATGTTATATCACGGGACGCTACTCGATCACAGTTACATTTTATGGCCTTCTCCATCCACTTATAAGTGTAGGCTTAAATCATCAGACTGCTATCTCATTCCATTACTATAAAGTGACAGGTCCACTTGTACTTGCATAACATTCCCGTATTATAGAAGTACATTCTTATATTGCACACGAGTTTCCTGTGTGAACATCCTTGAAGCAAGATACAACTATTTTTTGGTACTGCAGCTGTTGCAGATAGAGAGAGTATAAGGAATGCACGAACATCAATTGTACACAATAGAAAGGATTCGACTTCCGGAGTTTCATATCTTCTTATTTGTCATGCACTCGATTGTTCAACACATCATGTGTGCATAAATAGTTTGACATTTATTTTCTAGGAATACTTTAGACATGTCGCGTGCACTTTCACTTTGATGTAAAATCGCAATCTTGAGCTATAGATTACATAACAAGGAGTTTATGAGAAGTTTCCTTGTTGCATCACATATATAAGGTGACAAGACCAGACTACCTAGAATCTTATATCTTTGTGTCTTAATTGGATATCAGGTAGCTATGAACTATACTTCTCTCTATTCACTGTAACAATCACTCCGATATTTCCGTTACGAGGTGAGAAAGTTATATGTTCAGGTATCCGCTGTGAGTTCTCATTCACGTCATTTTGTCAAGTAGTTTTATTTCATTTCATATGTGATACACAGAATAAGCTAAACAACTTGCTAAATTCTCAGAATTATCAAAAGGCTGTGGTGTGTGAGCTTTTAGTTTTAGGAAATTCGATCAAATTTAAACACACGAAACACGTCAAACTTTATTATTAGGGAATGAGAGCAAAGCTGAACCACCACCACCCATGTGGTTGAGATTGTTCTGAAGAAAAGGGTGAAAGCTCAATTTAACCGTCCGAAAATCTCGTTAGTTGAGCACTCCCGATGACTCTCAATCTGAAAGATTAACTCTGCTGTGAAGCATAATTTTATAGATCGCATAAAGACTAAACCAAAACTATACATATATATGTAATAATAAAGCTCGGGTCGTTTTGAGCATTAAATCATTCAGATCGTTCGGCGCGTGGTACAGCAAGTATATTTTACTTAGGATTAGGACTCACCACAAACTGCAAACTATGTAAAATTTTGTAACTCCAAACATCAAGAGACCGGATGCGTTCAATAATATTTAAATTTAATTACCCCCGTGCTACCGTCAATTGATGGGAGATAATAAAAGATGTATAGGTAGAGAGGAAATAACCTAGACTCACGCGGTTGTTATTTATGAGACAGAAATCACAGAGATCACCGCATGGAAAGTAACGACTGCATGTTAATAGAAAAACTTTATGGAGTGAAAACTCATTCTATGCTTTCTCTTCGGATAGTTTCAAATCTAATTGTGTGCGTTAATACCTCAAGTAATCTTACTCAGAGCTATGTTTCGGTAGCAGTTTTATGTCAGGATTTTACACGTGTGTGGATTAATGATCGTGAGTTAATGCAGTTTATCTGTAACGTTTTTTTACTAACAGAGCAACCTAAATTAGTCTACATGTAGATAAGTGGTATTCCATAGCCGTAATTATAATAGTTTGTTCAACGCCGTTAAAGTATCAAGGATATTTTCGTACGGTTAACAGAATGCTCAATAAAATAACGGTACACAGGAACTACAGGAACTGCTATTAAATTCTAAAATTGATCGCAAAAAGATGAGCTTATTATTGACTTGTCTAACTTATTGTTAGGCTGAGCTTTTGTATAATGACGTCAACATAACAATACGTTTCCGCTATGAATATAGTTTGGGTATTATTATTATGGTATATTGCACGGAAAAAACAAATCGCTCTTCAAATAATTGCTCAGGATTATATTGAACACACAAAATAACGCGTTATTTTAAAAGTAGAAGCTAACATGAAAACACTGCATGAGTCTCTCGTCTCTCTGTGGGTATTTTTTATAAACATTTAAACATCCTATCATAAGAAACTCTTTCAATATTTTGCTTATTCGTGCGTTTAAAACCTTTCTGAGCAATCAAAATTGCTTAATGAAAAGGGCTAATTCAAATAATAATGTTGTATTTGTATACATTCCATATTCCCAAATTAACGTGTTATGGTATATAGGTTTACATTTAAGATATTAATAGAATCCTACGTAAGCGATGAAAACCTGTCATTAGATTTTTATACGGAAGAAACTTTCTCCGGAAAAATGTTAGGTCTTTTCGTGAGGCAGTGAGGCAGGCAGTGCACATTCATATCAAAACTATGCATACGTACTACGTATGTAGTCTATGCGTGAAACATGCAATAGAAAATTGTTCTGTTCTTGTTCTTTAGAAACAATGTAAACCTTTAATTCTTGTTAATCCAATTGATCCAAAAAACAAACGAAAAATTCACGCATCAGTTCCTACGAATACTTCGTACGAAAATTTAAATCAAAAGTCTATTTCTAATTAAAACTTTTTTGATCATTTGCTCTGCAGCTGCGAGAAGAAGCGAAAGTGAGGCTTGAAGAGTAAGGGAAATTGGGATCAATGTGATCTATATAGATTTTATAGGAAAGTGTATTCATTCAGAGGACAGGGAGACGAACAAAAGTCTATTCTGTTATATCAGTGACGACGCATAATATGCAAATACATTTGTAGGTAGTGAAATAATTCAATTTCCAAAATGTGGTTCCACAAAATCGTAAAATTTTAAATCAGCATAAACTTTCGCGTCTGCTCCTGATCTATATATATTTCAATTTCATTTATATGTATGTACATTTATTTATTAGACTGTCACAAAAAATACGACTTTTATATTACGCTTCTTCAATTCCAAAGATAAGCAGTGCATATTGTTATGTTGGGCAATTTTATTCCTCCAGTTGTTATTGGCTAGACTTGTTTTTATCAGCGCTGTGATGAAAGAAAGCTACTGATAGGTTAACTTTGTAAGATTAATAGAAAACTTCTTTATTTTGCAATAAATTCGAAGTGAACTCTGTACTAGGACAAAGTACAAGTAAGATACCCAAGACACTCAAGTTTAAATAAGTCTAAATAATCTCAATGACATTCAAAACTTCAAAGTTGTTGTTTACACGCTATTTGGACAACTGATAAGGCACAAGAGTGACGAGTGTGTGGATAGGGAGGAGAAAGTTTTTCTTAAAAAACAAAAGGAAAAGTGGAGAAAATGTTAAATATTTTTGTGAAAACAACGAGGGGCAATATAAAATACCTAGCGAACATGCATCTCTCGCTCTTTCTCTCTCGTTGGTCAAAGTACCTACAGGCAAAGTTCATCTCAACAAGAATGTATATAGCTTTCAAGCACTTAATATAATTATCATCCTTGGACAAAACCGTAGGACAGGAGAGTTGCATGGTGTTATTTCATCACCGGAGTTACTTAATAGCTTACACGTGGAGAAACTTGAGGGTATTATATGTGTGTGTATTTATCATGCTGCTCTTGAGTTGTTGTTTCACTTGCACTTATGAGACACATACACACACTGAGAAAGAGGCTCGAATGGAAATAGAACTAGTTTGGAGACTACGTACCTTTTGAAACGTACACTTTGACCGCAAGGCAAAGAGTTTACGGATATGTGGATTTTATACAGGGACGAGGGATTTCGTAGTAGCTTACCTCAGGCAGACACATTTCTCTCATAGAGAGTTTGGACAAGGCAAAATACATTTTAAATCTATGGTAGCATTTAGTTTTACGAGCGCCCGTATATGAGCCACACCCTTCCTACATACAGCCTGTGATAACCTCCTGTACACACACTTAGGCTTTATACATGGATAAATAAATATATATGTATGAGTGGATTACACAGGAAAGAGCGTTATAGACACCATTACCTTCATCAACGTTAATGATTTTATGTTCCATAATGAGTAGCCAAAGAGAATAATTTAATAATGTTAACTTTCTCCACTCCACGTACAAACAGTCGTAAGTACAAAAACACTTTCTTCGTAACTTGATCCCTTATGTAGACTAATCTTCATGGATCTCTTGTGGAAAGTGCAAGCAGGATATGTATAATGTATCATATGCATGCATGCGTATTAAATATTTACAGAAGCGAATAAGGCGATCGCTAATAATAGCTTTACGGATAATAATGCTTAACATCTTGTTTTCCTCCGACTGACACACAGAGAGAAAGTTGAACAAATGTGTTTTCACGGACGAAAGTACAATTGACACATTTAATGAACTACTAATGCCCACAAACAGAAGTTCAGACGACAACATACATGATTTAGAGAGTAATTACTAAAAGAACCTCACACACACACTACGTACTCTATACATGATTCTCAATGAATAATAAATAAACTCATCAGTGTCATTTCAGTAGTAGTTCCAGAAGAGTTGAGTTGCAACATTAAGTTTGGTTATGTAATATTCTACATGCAATTTTGTCACAAAAGCCTGGTATACATGACTCGCCCTTAAGATTGGAACTGCAAATACTATAATGCATATCAATTGGAAATTGGAAGCAGAGCACGCACACATGCTCACGATCAGTACAGACGGTGTAGAACTAGTTTCATTTGTAGACATTTATCTATTGTCCAGGTTAGGGGCAGAAGCGGATTAACATTTAAGTATTGCCGACTTCTATCTACTCCTAGTGCATTATTAGACGCATACAGAACTTTATTATTATTCACCTCAAAATGCCCACGAGGTATTGTGCATGCATATGTGCTTTCTCCCAAAGTCAAAGAAGTAAAAGTAGTCCGCAGCCTAACCTACATTTCCACATTCCAAAGGGAAATGCAGAAAACCTCGTTACAGTAATAATTAAACGCCCTCAAGTGAAGCGTTATTGGTTGGACGTAATAACTACACGTCCTCTGTATACACATTATGAGGGAGGATGATGATGTGCTATAATGATCTAATTGCAATCCACATAATAATATAATAACTTGGATATGGGAAGCCACGGCGAAAATACCTCTAAGAGATATTTCCTGTCCAACTTACTTATTAAGTCTGTCGTGTACGATCCATTCTACACGACTGACTGAACAACTTTACAAGACACTCAATGAGGCTTGCCTTTTTGATGATGATGAATCCATTATAAATGTTGTACGTTTTGTCTTTCAGCGGTGTCCGTGTCTGTTGGAGTATGGACGCTTGTCGCGATCTCATTGGAAAGATACTTCGCAATTTGCAGGCAAGTTTGTCAAGTCTATATATATTTAATGATATTTGTGTCCGCGTGTGCAATCAGCAGCAGCTCATGTAGTCTTGTGTGCTAACGATATGTAATAAGGCTTTGTGGACATTACTATTTAGACTGCTAAATGCACTACTGTATATGTATATATAGCTAGTACATTGTGACTCCATTAACTTTTTATAATTCCTCTTGTCTCTGGAAATTATGGAGAGTTGGCAAGTGGCAAGTCACAAATGCATTTGTCCTACGAGGACACAAGCAATTTAACCAACAACACCATGTGGTGCATGAAAATCCCATAGAGGATGATTAAGATCCACTTCACATACACATGGATGCTTTTGTAATAAGTGGATATGCATGCAAAATGATTCTCAGTTATATTAATTTCAAACCACAATGCACAAATTGCATGAATATTATATAGAGTCAGTGCTGTTACGTAATTTATGTGTATATATAAATGTATATGCCTGTGGAATGCCACATGAGTACATGACTAATAGTATTAACTATTCATTAAGTTCCAGTAGAACTGAAGTTGAAAGTTTGTAACATTTATTTTGTCCCACACTTCTGTTACGACTGCTGCTGCTGCTACTCGTGGTCACAATGTTATTAATCTAGTGTTTAATAGGAAGTAATGTTTCCATTATACAGACCACTTCAGTCACGCAAATGGCAAACTCGATCTCACGCGTACAAAATGATCATAACTGTGTGGATATTCGCCCTGATTTGGAACACGCCTATAGCTTTCTTCTCCGAACTTCAGTCTATTCGGAATTCTGGTGAGTAACTTTTGTGTTGATCTTGTGATTGTTTGCAAGTTCTAATGTATAATTAAAACGTACTTAATTACACACGCACAATGGGATCATGTGCATACTAAAAGGTGAAAGGAAATTCACTTAACATTTCGTAGTAGTAATGACTCTGTATAGAAGTTGTATAGAATACGAAAATATATAAAACTCGCAACAATTTTAGTTGCTAGATTTTCCGTGATTTGTTGTCGTGTCTTGAAGTTCCAATAGGCGGAATGGTCCACTTAACTTTTGCAATATTATCGTTACAGTGTTTATTGCAATTGCACGAGTGTAGCATAATAATTGATGTGAATTTTCCTTTTTGAGAAAGCATTCATTATGGAAATCTCAGTGCGTTTCTGCTTTCACCTCGAAAAGTTTATAAATCTCTGTATGGTCGTATAGTTCGAGCGTCGACAAATTATTTTTGGTCAAGGTTGTGCGTATCAGCAGAATCAAATATCTCATCACGATAGACCGTAGGCTATAGACGCGTCTGTATAGTTGACATGATCTCAATGGGAAAGAAACGATAAAGAAAGCAGTAGTGACTGAGCGAGTAGCAAAAGTTAAGGAGCTCTGACATCGCGAGTGTGTGATTAATAATCACATTTCAGATTTTTTGCAAACTGTCAATTCTTTCATGGCGATGTGACGGATTTTATTGCTAAAACAAAGTTAAGAGCTGAAAGTAAACACCACACCTACTCTTGAAGTCTCGTATGAATTACGCGCAAACTTTATTTTTTATTGAGAGGCTCGCTTGCTTGTACCCTTTATTGCTTCGGATAGCTTGTCAGTCAAAAGATATTTAATATTGGAGAAAGGGAAACTACTTTTTTGCTTCGTGTTCTTTTGGAAAGTGGAGAAATTTGGGTAGATTAATAGAGATCATTGATTTGGCGATATTGCTACAATTTAAGCGAGTGGAGAAAGTCATAGCAAAGTGAAACACTTTGGATTTCTGCTTAAATGCAGGTTTTACTCTGGAGTTGGATACTTCTTGCAACTTTGTATACAATTTTTGCTTTGCCTTCTTCATCTATTGCAGAAGGAAAAAGTTATCGGTAAGCTTGCAAATAAGACAAAGCAGGATTTCAGGATTATATCTCTGTTTGTTGACTAATTGGCTACCATTCTCGATATCGATGCGGGTTACCTTTGCGTTATGTATAAGAGAATCAAATATTGACATATCAGCCCTTTCTTGTCTTGTTTAATACTGTCTATCGCAGCAGTGTCATAATGTAGCATCGTAAAGTTAAGAAAGTTTGCTCTATTGTCTTAATAATATCTTCATGAAATTTTCACTCTACTTAATTAGCTTTCAATTGAACTGCTGCTTATAAATTCATTTTAATGATATGGAGCTTACTTTCAATATTTAAGAAACAAAGCAGCACCTGCGCGATGCTTCATCAATTCTGAATGATGGGGCTGTCCGTATAGACACATAACCTTAACAGTATACCATTACACTGTCACCAAGTGTAATAATAATCTAGGAATTTTAATTAAAATGATGGTCTCGGGCTGTCTTACACAAATAAGACAGAAGCCACCAACTTTGAGAATTCAACTGTATCATTTTAAGAAATAATCCCATCAATATCCAAAACAACTGCCTAGCTGTCATGCATGCCAAAATATTAAAATGAATCGATTATTTCAAACTGCCCAAATTTATCGTTATTATCTTGAACTTTTGCAGAAACGCTTAATGAAAATGAAGCAGCTATATATTGTCAGATGTACCTACCTGCTTTCTGCTTAAGGAAATTGCTGAGGGCATAATTTATCACCAGTCATTTCAATGAATTCAATATTTATGCAAACGCATTTATAATCAGTAGGACTGACCATCAATCTTTAATTTTGAAATGACGGAGAGTTTTATAATGTATTGAATACACCTCCTGTCACTACAATAGAATCGCGAATGCTTTCCCATTTTATGAATAATTTACTCAAATATCCTCAAAATCCAAAGTTTGTGTTCCGTACGTAAGAAATACATACAAATGAAAAAATTCGAATAAGCAATCATCTCAATCCCTTCCATGAAAAGTCTTGCGAATAAACAGTTATTTAAACAAACATGTATTTATACAATGCAACGTTTCTTGAAGAAGGTCCGCACGAAAGCAATAATAAAAATGTATTTCTACTTGACTATATAAGAGGGAATAAATTGTAGGCTCAGTATATGGCGATAAGTGGTAACTTTTTATTATCTGTTTATTTCTCCTACACTCCATAAAATCCCCAAGAAGAAGAGTCTTTGAAGAAGTCACTAACTATGTTACGATGAAAGTTTCTTTCAACACAGTTCGGTCAATTAAAGATACTTTGGACATTGGACGTGATGTACCTATACTACCAAGTCAGAAATGTAACGTACGTGTTGTAAAGATACAATAGGTCTTTGATGTTCTTTTTATTTCTGAGAAATTGGTTTTGGTGAAGTTGTAAAAGCCTCAGCAATTATGTCTACTAAAGTAATTATACCTGAAGCAATGATTACCTGAAACGGTGGAGGAGTTTCTTCTGTTTCACTTATAGTATTGTTATTATTTGTGATAGATTTTCTTTCAATGTCTATGTATACACTTGTACATCTAGTTTGTGTGTTAAGAGATAATCGACATTAATGGCATTTGTGTTGAGAGATGATTTGGTGAAAGTTATTTTCCTCAACTTTTTCTTTTTCTTCTTCTTCATGCACATAAGAAGAAGTTTAGGACAAAATGGCTTTTCATACGAAAGGCCAGTCCAGCACACACTATTTATTATCGGAACAAATGTACATACTATACTGCGTTTTGTATGTCTTTCTGATAAGATGAAGCATATAATGACACGAGTGATCGTCTCCGATTAATCAGACACACACATACACATTGCTTCAGCATTATTATATAAAGCACCGAGTCTGACTTGGGTACAGATTGTGCTGATCACCGAGAATCATCCGTCTTCTGAGACTTCTGCTGAAGCCTACCAAAGACAATTATAGTTGAAGACAGTGAAGATTTTTTCTTATTCGCAGCAGACCTATCATCAGCGTGTAATGTCGACCTCAACAGACACAAAAAGTTATAGTTGCACGCAGTATATAGGACGAATCAGTAACAGAGCTTGTGGCAGATACACGTGACGTCAAGAAAAGAATTGGATGTGAATGATTACTTGGAAAAACTCACCTTGTAAAAAGTCTCTTTCAGATCGTCTTTCTCTGTATTGCACACACACAAATACACACACACGCTGCTGCAGCGTATTTTTTTAACATGCGAATCTTCAATTCTGTACAGAGTTCTCATATTACTCCCGTTACTTCAACCCTGATGACGACTCCTGACGAGTTCTCTTGTTGGCTATAAAACTAACAAGTGAACAAGACACGTAATCTAAAAAGGTACGACGACGGGATACTTTACGCACACACCTAGCTGCTATGATCATGTATATATTCCTACGATTGAACGGCATAGATCTGAAATACAGATCTGTGTTGTACGGCCTGTAAAACGGATGAAAGACCGGACGAACGGACGGCAGTTTGAACCATCTCTCTTCTTTTCAAGATAAGCGAGTCATCTTGTCATACATAACTTTCTCCATGGGACATACCACACACACACACACACATACACATCAATTGGAATTGCAGTCTCACAAAATAAGAAAAAACGCATTTTTCACTTCACTATCTTCTTCAGTTGCTGGCAAAGAACCCAATAATATAAATGTAGAATTATATAGACTTATATAAAGTGTACCCAATCTTCTGTCTATGAGAAAAAACACGTTTTTGTACCCTGTGGACTTAATGTAATATATATTTGTTTCTGTTGATTATTGGGATTTTTGGGATTCATGCCATCCTTAAGGGAGAAAGACAGGACAACAAAAGGAGACGCGCATAAACCTGCTAGTCTTTTTTTATATACTTTATAGGAAAAACATGGAAAGCATATGGATTGTCACAAATAAGCCATGTCTTAAAATAAATGAAAAGAGCATTGTTGTTGTGAAAGAGCTCTCTCTGATTATTTTCCTCTTGGTTTTTTATTCACAGGTCGATACAAATGCCGAGAGATCTGGCCCAACCAGGAGAGTGAGAAGATATTCAACTTGGTCCTGGACTTTCTTTTGCTTCTCATCCCTCTCTGCATTATGGCAATGGCCTATTCACTTATCGTTAGTAAGCTCTGGAAAGGTTTACGAAGTGAGATTCGCCATACCCGGTCCTTCCATCAGTATGGTAATCCTTTTTCGGATTTTCTCACACTTACCTACTCATGCGTTACATGAAATTATTTATATCTCCTTGTCTGCGAATATTATTATATACTTCTTACACACCTCTCTCCTTTTAGCAACACTTTTATTGTTTTTGTACTCGCTATATACGTATTCTTGTTGTGATGTTGAAGTGTATTATTACACACCCGCCAGTACTGGATGAGAAAGTAAGAGAAAGCAGTACATGGGGGATTCATGCATGATCACAAACTTCATACACTACGCCATACATATTTTTAGAGCAACAGAACAAATTTTTGCACAACTTCATGCGTCATGTAGCACATTAGAGTTTGTATGTGTGTGCAGTATCATAAAATAATTCATACACATGATTTCCTCCAAACACCTACACTTCTTTTGAGCAGAGGGAAGAATGCGCTTCGATCTCAATTTTATTAATCGTTTTATATGCCCCTTAGTACACAACACGCTAGTGTGTGAGATTGTCTTCGGGTGATTTCACGTCGCTCTCTTAAACTGTTTTGTCTCTGGATATATATTCTTGTATGTTAAATTTGGGAACATTCCAAATTCCACCGTCTTTCATATGTATTGGAGCGCCTGTATGTTGGATTATACTTCCTTAGAGGTGTGCCTATTATTCATTTATGCCCCAAGATTATTGCTAGACATGCTTTGGAATTTATATTCTTTGCGGAAAAGACAGCACATCTTTATTACATGTATTATGCTTATGAATGAATTTGAATGAGTTGTAGGGGTGCCTGCTGTGTAGCCTGTGCTCATTTTTATGTAGGCTCTACCTGAGTCTAGGGAGAAAGTACAGAGGAATCGTGATAGTCAATCCAAAAAGACTGGAAAATCCAATAAGACTGGAATTAATTGTGGAATATTTTTAAAATTGTAACTTTTGTGATAAAATCGCATACCACTTATGAGTGAGTGAGTTAACAATATTACAATATATTAACAGCAGACTCACTCAGTGACGCTTCTCGTGAGCACAAATTGACTTTTTTCTTTGAAAGAAGTTTCATTTTACAGTACAACAGGAACTTTATTTCCCCCAATACAATTTGTGTCCCAGTTTCTTTGTGGCAGTGTGTGTGAGTGTGATGACAGCTATATAAGGTCTCCAGGAAGTGTGAGATATGAAAAATTCCTTGCTATTCTCTCTGGTCTACCCTCTTGTTGGCAAACTCTTCGGAACGACCTTCATTTAAAACAGATTGCTGTATAGCTCTCACAGTTTATCTCAGTCAGTCATCTTCCACACCTTTTTAATACACTTCTAACATTAGAAAAGTTTTTTTGTATGCTCTCTTGACACTTTCAATGTAATAGGGGGAAATGGTTTCAAATCCAAAGATATCCATGTACTCATACTTCCTATTTCCTCACTGAATATTGCTGGTAATTGGACTTGCAATACAATTCACAATTTTACCGTCATCGTTGGAATTCCATTCAAACTCAATGTGCTTTTGTATAGTTGTCCTTTTGTGTCTATTGAGTTTTATGAATGACATTATTGACTGAATGTAGAAGAATGTAAATAAATTCAAGTTTTAGTCGTCTTCATTCATGAATAGGATATTGGATATGAATATACATGCAAAAAGAAGAAGAATGTCAAGGCAAGGCCCTTAATATATAATTATTAGATTATATTCCCTATTATTGCCTGCAATAAGTAACTGTGTGCACATTGTGAACAATAGGGAGCTATGTAGTGCCTTGCAAAACCGATTAAAGCGATGTTTTCACTTATCTGAACACTCTTAACAAAGTCTTTGACGAGTAACGAGTTCCGGGCATATATAAGAGAGAAAGTACTATATATGCATACACAAGCTCAACGCAACCACTAAAGTCTTTAATCCTTGAAGCTTTCCTCTTAAGCAATAAGTAGATCCTTTGATGAAAGTAGTTGCAACTGCTTTCTCCACCATTCTGGCTGTCTCAATAACTAATTCCTACAACAATAGGCTTCTTCCTCCTTAATGGGATTCTGATTTCATTAAGAAGTTTACCGGACATACAAATAAGTAGCATGAGATAAATATAGTTCACCACTATGTAGTAAACAAGAAGCAAACTTCTGCAGAAGGAAACCACGCAAATAGATATATACAATATGTAAGGATCAAAAGGGTCTATATAGGGACGACGCTTGAAATCCTTCTCTTATAGTGGAACTTGTAGCACTTGGCACAAATAATATTGACAGCATCTCGCACACAACATAGGAGAGACGCTCAGCTTTGGCGAGAAGCCCTTTTGTGTCTTAATGCAGACATTTTTTAAAGATATTGTCAACTTTTCATCGCTTCCAGGGAAAGCATCTAGTACACCTACCTAGATGGTCGAAGTGCTCGAACTGGTTAATGTCTGCTCTTTTGATGTACAAGACCTGCTTTTTTACTTTACACAAAAGTTATCTCTGCTACATGGAGACCTATACAGAACGCATACAGTCGAATCTGAAGAAGAGTGGTGGCCGTATACACTCTTACTCTAGCCCTTATTGTGTTCTATAGGAAGGTTTTGTTTTTACAGGAGCCCATGGGGTAATTCCACGAGACAATTCCCTGGAGTTGAGCACTCATAGTCAATACTCAACGTATAAAGTGAATGGAAATGCAGAAGTGCAAGGAAGTTCGTGTGGTCCAGCTTCAGTTCGAGTCTCTACAGGGAGGGAGGGGGTGACTAGTGAGATCCTAACTCTGAAAGGAGGGAAGGGTGTGGTTGTCCGGTGGAAGAGAAAAGACGCTGTGGAAGTAGCTGAAGGCCCTAGTGGCTCTGGGAAATCCACCACTGAGCTTTATCATCCTCATAATAACTGTAATTCGCATTCACATTCCTGCACGAATGGCCAACTCCTCACTACTAAATCTCAACCGACGAGTCAGCAGCAGCAACCATCCCGGCCAAAAGTATCTCGAGCTATTCGTAGTACATACACAGGGAAGAGTATTGAGTCTAAAAAGAAAGTCATCAGAATGCTGTTCGTGCTAGTTGCGGAGTTCTTTATATGCTGGAGCCCATTACATATTGTGGTAAGGTGATTTATGCTTCTTAGCCTGAGAACACACTATGTAATAATAATGTCTCTTTCCCGTACAAAGATGCATGTATAGCAAAGGGGTGGTAAAACTCTTCTGATTAAACATTAACACGAAATCAATATCTAATACGGTTGTAATCTATACCAAATTTTAATTGACACTGAAGTTATGTATACAATAAGAGCTTTACAACCAGTATCACTAAAGAAGATACAAGTTTCTACTTTACCACGTTTATTATTTTACAATTAGGTTATAATTTATAATTATTGAAGCATAAGCGGTTTCTTCATGACTGCTTGGGTTCGGAGTAGAGTCCGATAGAACCTCTAATGACATACATTTACGAAAGATTATAATCTCACAATCAGTTATAACAATTCAATACATGTCATATGATAAAAATGTTTAGGTTATTATGACCTAATTATGATTAACCCAAGATAAAATAAACTTTAAAGACACCCACGTTACACTGCGTAAGAAATTGCAGAAGGTAAGAGAAGATGATCAGTCAGAATCCCCAAGTTGTAATTCCTCCAAGTCATCAAAAAATACCTTTGGAGTTGACATTAAACATTCCTTGAACGGCTTTGACTTGAGTAGATCATTCCAATTGCTAAAAAAACACGTGTTCTGTTATTATGGCATTTGCTATTTTTACGTACAATATGATAATATTCAAATGTTCAAGTTCCAAATACATACCTTTGGCAGAACTGACGAATTTCTCTCTGAATCGAAAGGTCAGCGTTGTGACGATAAGCAAGAATAGCTATTTCGCCAACATTCTCAAAATTCATTTGAATACACGCAGCATGAAGACACTGATTCTTCAGTTCCTCTAGCTCGTACTTATCACCGGCTGCAAGTAGACTCCCAATGTCGTCTAAATCTGATGGAAGTTTGATACATCCCGTGTAGATATACTCTAACAATCGTTCGACTGTGGTGGGAGGAAAGTCGTCTATTTCAACAACGTCGCAATAATTAGGACGAGTTTGTGTGGTGTCATCACTGAGCTGGATTAAAGGGGTATCAGGCTTGAACATAGACGCAAAGATTTTGCTTCGTGCTGAAGTCAAAACAAAGAAAAGACGTATATGAAACTCTCGTCGACAAAATCGTAATTAATTCAAAATTCAAGTTTCTTACTACTTAAAATTAACTTGTGGACGGGAAATAAGCGTCCTCCACATTTAATGGTAAAATCAGTTTCATTTTGATTTCGAAATAAATTTTTCATATCACGCTTGAACTGGTCACAACCAGACTTTTCAGACGTTCCAGTTAGTTCGTCATCTTCATCTGATGTCAATGAATAAGAATCGTCATTAATAATTTCGCTTTCGGTTTCTGTGGTTGAGGGTGACGATTTTATGGCGCTAGCAGCAATAGCCCTTAATATGGCAGCATTAGGCCTTTTAACTCGAGTTATCGGCTCTCCTAGGATGTCCAGTTGGATTTCAAGCCGCAACTTGTTATCGATCAGATATTTATCCTTCTGTTCCCAGATTTTCTTTAGTTTGATTATATCACCCATGCCCCAGCCATTTTCCTCACACGTAAACTTCTGATTTTTATTGCACCCTGTATATAGCGTGTGATCAATGTGTCATGTAATATCATGTTGAATTTTACAAGTCTTGAAGTTACGTATTCACATTCACTTACGACGTTGCAACAAAGCGCTTCCATCTGCCGTCAAAATACTCACTGTCATGTTGAGCGATATGTCTTTGACGCGAGGACCATTGTAAATTGTCCTAAGATGAAGCCAGAGCTGAAGAAATCCTTCGCCTGACATCAACAGAAACTCCCTAAGATAGAGTTCACAATATAATTAGTCTTTACATTGTACACATTATGATTTTTACATTCAAGCCCGCCAATGCATACAAATGATAATCGAACACAAGACATATACAAAGAATCGCTTACCATTTTGATTTCCTACCAATTTCTTCCCCTGCCCAGAAGGGATTGGTCTCTACTTCATCAAACTCTTCGCTGTCAGGCGTGCAAATACGATCAAAATTACCGATTTCCCATTTGTAAATCAGCCTTTGCATTTGAATCTATAAAATTTTAATTTTCGAAATATTAAAATTAATGTCCACAAAGCAATTGACCTTAAATCTTCGATATTCGATTCGATTCCAATAATGTATCTTTTATATCTAACCTCTGTTTCGGTGCAAATGACGGTTTTTCTCGTTGACTTGCCCTTACTTCCTCCCCCACTTGCTGTGCCTTCTGCTGCCATCGCCGTCACCCTCCCACCCTCAAAGGCAAACCGAAAACCGCAATAAACTGTTGCAAAACCACGAAAATGCTATTAAAATAACCGATAAGCGACTCAAGTCAGAGAGAAGACTTTTTCTGCCCTGTATTCTCTCTGACTGAAGGCACGCACACCAGACCTAAGTAGTTCAGTTCAAGACAGATTGCCGTCTATCGTCGTTGCAGTCGTCTTCGGCTGCCTACACTAAAGCTGAATTATCATATCAAACGAATAATAAGGACTTACATTAATGAATTTACTTGTGACGACGACCCGAACGAAAATTGTAAATATGAAGATCTTTCCCTATAATTTAATTTACATATCACTGATATCACTTCTTTATCCGTGACAGACGACGAAACGACTGTCCTTCAATAGTATGACTAGCGTGTATGGACGAGTGTACTTCGTCCGATAGCCTCACCAGCGTGTATGGGATCATGAGGCCAATGTTCCCAGTAAGAGTCTGGGAACATTGGCCTCATGATCACATACTTGGTATTGGAAGTGGGTATATGTATCAATCCCGTATGAATTCTGCCTTGACCGTTGTTCGCAATCTAACAATTTTGACCATCCATAATATCGTGGTGTGAAACAATCAGGACCATTGCTTGTGGACTATTTCCCAGTACAAGATAGGAATTTGTTCATGGGAATGGTGGGCGTCTACTTGCTAGTTAGTAACTACAAACAGATAAAGGAGTTTTTACCACCCCTTAATAATAATGCTAGAAAGGAGCTTTTCCAATTAATTCTGCGTGTTGTCCCAATGATACAATGCTTCTGTGCTTTCTCTCAATGGGAATAATAATAAGTACATTTCAGTTATTGTGAGTGTATGTCTCTTTCTTCCCTACAGAACACTTGGTACCTCTTCGACAACAAAACAATTTACGACCTGATTGGACCGCTGGGGGTAGTTCTTGTACAGCTACTGGCTTACGTCTCGAGCTGCTGCAATCCCATCACCTATTGCTTTCTTAATAGGAAATTTCGACAAGCGTTTCTCAAAGCGTTTCAGTGCTCAACTGGGAAAGGCAAATCAGGACCTCCAACAATTGGTCGTGGGTCTGATATTTCAGGAAATGACAGTCTTGTTTACGGACCTCAAGGAAGCACTTACAACAAATCTAGTAAGACTCGCATTTGTACATACATATATAGTATATATACTTATAAATTGTGATCACGAAATTATTATGTATATACATATACGGTGTTTGATGCTTTCTACTTGAATGGAGGAGAGCTGAGGGGCAATAGGGATGATGCATAAAGATCCGTTATACAACTTTCTGTTAGCACTGACACACATCTACTTGTGTAGTTGTGTGTGTAATCCTTGATTCAACATCCTTGAAATTGGTGGATTATCACACGTTAAATAAAAGCTCCATGTGGGATCTGGAGCTGGATGTGTGTGTGACTGTAGTCTGTAGGTATCAAAGTAGAAACAAGACACATGAGTGAGTGTAGTTTACGGAGTACGTGATAAAGTCTACTCAGACTAGAAGAGTCTACAAGTCTTCGCCAATTTCGCCGAAGTGTTATACACAAACAGAGATAGGTGAAAGCAGAATCTACAAACTACCGCAAGCATACACACACACACGAATTGAAAGGGAGATAGAAGATAGAAAGCTACACGAGAGTGTAATTGAGTAGAATACTTCCAATAATTCCTCAAGGGTAGAAAAGTTATTCAGAGGTCATCAAAAGTGATCCAGTGGAATTCCACACATTGAAACTAGTAAACTAGGAGCAGAGATGGGAGGAGTGAAATTAATCTTCCAGCAAGTTTGAAAGATAATCTTCTCAATTCAATTAGGAATGACTTCTCGGGAAGGAAAAGACTGCGATCAGCCTCACGAAGGTGTTTCTAATTCTCTCTCTCTCTCTACTAAATAAAACTAACATGATCTTTTGGTCACACTCACACGGCCTTCGCACTGTCAAAAGTCACTCGTGCAAGAGTATTGTGGGAAGGTAGTGGTACAAAACATGGGAACATTTCCGTGTAAAAATAGTTTATAGTTCCTTTTGGGATGGTTGAGGGGGAAAAAGAAAAAGAAGTTGAGGAGAGAAAGTGAAGTGTATGGTAGTGTGGCTTTATACTAAAATATATGGAGCATGGAGTATGTATATTGTGTATATGTACATATACAGGCAAGGTCGAGTCTACTCAGACTTTAATCATGAGATTGAGGGAAAGAAGCGAGAGAGAGAGAGAGAGAGAGAGATCTCATTTCCTCAGGATAACTTACATTCTTTACATGAATTCACAGAACCCACAGGAAACTTATATGATATGATGATGGTGATGAGTCTCATAAGGAATTTTAACTATAATACACGAGAGTTATGCAGAAAACGCGGTTGATCATTCTTCCTCGAGGCTTGTCTTGACTTTTCGATGAAATATATACACTCATACATTGCCCATTATGTGTAAAAGCAAGCAATTCGATCTTTTCTCGAGTCTTTTTTTTGTTTCATACTTCAATTTTCAATACATTATTTTTATTATTAAACTGTTTCATAAGTTCTTGTTGAAGATTTATATTGCAAAGTCGACAGAGACTCTTCCTTTTATTATATCGTTTATGGGGAATATTAGAATTGGATACTTGAATATTATATATACTGGATTTAAATGAAGTAATTGTGTAACAATATTTTTTGCCACTTCTGCTCTCAAAGATTCATATATTCATTTGTTTTGTATTAGTAGCTTTCCAAAGAACAATTTCAGTGTCTGGCACATTAATCTTGTAGAGTTTACAAATTGTACAAATGCACAAAAGAAATATAAATTGCCAATGCGTAATTGAGCAAACTCTCCAGCTCGTTTATTAATATCAGAACAAAAGTAAAAACAAAAAATATAGGAAACAATTCACATAAGAAGTCAGAAATTAAAGAACTCAATGGAGAATTGTTAGTAAAACTATTAATTGGAAAGCCATTATTATTATTTTT